>Ga0114970_10001532_pt1 | contig 17280 bp, 17 predicted proteins | sample M_140205_XF_Meta_FD_87030 | JGI IMG/M metagenome (GOLD analysis project Ga0114970, IMG submission 87030) | Freshwater microbial communities from Lake Montjoie, Canada to study carbon cycling - M_140205_XF_MetaG | ecosystem: Environmental > Aquatic > Freshwater > Lake | place: Lake Montjoie... | reverse complement strand
CGAGCGCATCTGGTGTTGACGATCGATCATCGCCCACGCTCGTGCAGATCACGCGAGCAGACTGCAGAAGTGGCGATGCCGCAAGCTCGCTAAAGATCTTCGCAATTGACTTGTCCGCCATTGCCGCAAGGACGAGCGTTACGCCACTCGAGCCACTCTCACCATCAGCGTCACGCAAGAGCGGCGCAAGATCGCTCACTGCGGCTGCGAGTGCGGCGGCGCCATCTTCATTGTGTGCACCATCAAGTAAGAGATCACGCTGATCGCTTGCGCCGAATGCGCCACTGATAAGTTCCATGCGGCCTGGCCACCGTGCGGCGGCAAATCCAGACCTGATCTCTTCATCGCTCACCGTGGTGATCCCCGCAGATTTCATTGCGTCAAGTGTTGCGAGTGCCACTGCGGCGTTCTCCCCTTGGTGGCGACCGAGGAGCCCCACCCTCACGGCGCCAAGTCGTGGCAGTTCAACCTCAATACCATCGCGTCCCAGCGTTCGGATCCCTCCATGCGTTGCGATGGTGAGTGGTGCGTTCACTGCTGCTGCAGCGCTCTTGATCACGCTCAGCGCCTCGCCCCTGTCAGTTGCCCCCGTGACTGCGCGATCCCCACGCATGATGATCGCCGCCTTTTCGCCAGCAATCTCCTTGATCGTTTCGCCGAGATACTCCTGATGGTCAAGGCCAACGTTAGTGACAACCGCAACGCCACCATCCCATGCGTGCATCGCATCGAGTCTCCCGCCGAGCCCAACCTCTACAACGGCGCGATCGATGCCAGCGGCCTGAAAGCCGTCAAAAACAACGCCGGCGAGGAGTTCAAATTCGGTGACGGGACCGACACGGGACTCAATCCGATCTGCGGCATCGAGTGCCCGTTCCACCGCTACGGCAAATTGGAGTGGGGCGAGCGGGTGGCCATCAATGCGAATTCGCTCGCGGTATGAGACGAGATGTGGCTTTGGGGTGCTGCCGTGTCGGACCCCACCTGCGCTGAGCGCGGCAGAGATCAGCGCGCCAACACTCCCCTTCCCATTGGTCCCAGCAATGAGAGCGCCCCGCACGGTGCGTTCAGGGCTCCCGAGCTCCTCCAGGATGGCGCGCGAGCGCTCAAGCCCAAGGCGGACGCCGAAGCGGCCTCGTGCGGAGATGGCGACGAGCGCCGCCTCCCATGCGTCGTCGCCGCGGCCGTCTGCGATCGCTGCAGCGATCTGTTCACGCGCAGCACGCACACGCTCTTTGAGGGCTGCGACGAGTGTTGGGTCCGAAGCGGCGTCAGGCATTTGTTGAGCGTAGCGGTCTTCCTACAAGCCGTGCCACAATCGTGACCATGGCAGGGTTCAATCGACCCGGTTCGCAACCGCCACGCCGCCGCGGTCTATTTGGCAACCGCTCTGACGCTCGTCCACCAGTCCGTCGCGTCGCTTCAAGCGCGCCAACTCGAGCCGCCGTCTCCTACACAACGGGACGGACGCCGAATCGCGAAAGTCAAAGCTCGTTCATGCGAACGATCACTGCCGCCCTCTACCGACTCGTCGGCGTTGCGGCCCTACTCGTGCTCATCGTTGCCGCGCTCTTCGCCGTTCGCCTCGTGCTCTCAATCGGTGACTCAAGCCCAAGCACGACGCCAGGAGGGGTGATCCCTTCAGCGGCACCAGGTGCGCCGCTCCTTGTGGCGCCTAGCCCTGCAACAGTTGCCGCACAGACGATCACGATACGTGGCTCGCTTCCAGATGACCTGCTCGGCCTCAGCGACGCCACCCTGCTGATCAAGGTGGGGACCGAAGACGGTTCCGTCATCACCGGCGCCGAGATTGAGCTGCCGAAGACGCCGGCGTTTGAGATCTCCGGAATTCCACTAGCGTCGGGTGAGAACATCATCTCTGCAGTTGTCCTTGTGGCTGGAACAGAGAAGACGCCGAGCAACGCTGTCACCGTGACGCGTGACACCACCGCACCCGAGGTGATCATCACGTCACCCGCACCAGGTCAACTTGTCAGTGGGGCAGAGGTGACGGTGCGGGGCGATTCAGAGAGTGACGCGGATATTCAGGTGCGCAACGAAACTTCTGGTATTACATCAAACGGAAAAGCAAACGACAAGGGCGAATACTCCATCAACATCTCGTTGCGAAACGGGATCAACGTGCTCTCCGTCACTGCAACTGATGCGGTTGGTAACTCGTCACGCACCAGCGTGGAGATCACAACAAACGCATCGGTTGGCCGTGTCACGCTAGTTGTGAACCCTGGGACGATCTTTCTCAACAAATCGCCGAAGTCGTTCCGCATTACTGCAACAGCAACAGACTCCACAGGTGCACCAGTCGTGGGGGCCAGCGTCTGCATGATGATCACTGCGCCAGGGCTTTCGCCAATATCGCTTCCGTGCAGCCTCTCAGATAGCAACGGACGTGCGATCGGCGAGTACACCTTCCCTGAGAACTACACGACTGAAGGACGCGGTCTGATTTTGGCAACCTACACCCTGACGCAAGGCGACCCGCTTGAAGCCACCACGCCATTCACCGTGAAGAAGAAGCCGTAATGGACAGCGGGAACCTCGCCTGGCAGTGTCCGTCGTGCGGAGCGCTACAGGAAGAGACGGGGCGCTGTTGGGTCTGCCAAGCGCCAACGACCGCCTGCGGAACCTGCCGCCACCTCCGCCGCGCCGTTGTGGGGCGAATCAGCTACTGCGGCATTGACAAGAAGAAGAAGCTTGTTGGAGAGAGTGACGTGCGTCCATGCTGGACCGCGCCAGTGGAGCTGCAACGTTCGGCGAGCCATGGACGGCGCGTTGATGGAGAGGACCGTAAGTTGCCGCGACTAAGCTGGGCGAGCGGTGGTCTTTGGGAGGGACTCGAAGCTTAGCGGCAGCTCACGGACAGCCGGCGAGCGGCGTCCCAAACGGGCTCGTTGCGATGATTTGCACGCTACTCCCGCTCGGCACGAGCACCCCTGCGGCGGGAGCGATGAGATCAACGATCTCAGTTGGATCAAGTGCCGCGGAGGCGGGATCAAGGATGAGTCCGACCGCTTCTAACGCCACCGCGGCTTCTCCTGCGGCCATGCAGCGCAGGATCGGCACCGCAGTATCAGCGACGCCGGATGGTGAGGTCGAGGCGCTCGGTGATGGCTCGGGCCCGAGTGAGATCACAAGGTCCACACTGCTCCCATTGGCAACCTGGAGTCCGGCACGAGGATTCTGCTGAATGACGCCTCCGCTCGGCACCGTCGGCGACCAGGCAGAGATCACCTGGCCGAGCCGCATGTTCGCCTCCCTCAGGTGCTGTGTCGCCTCCTCTTCGGTTCCCCCAACCAACTCAGGCACCACAGCGAGCCCACTCCCCGCCACCACGCGCACCTCAATCACGCTGTTCGTGGGGACGAGGGTCGCCGCCTCTGGAGACTGCGACAGGATCGTGTCGACCGGAAGTGACTCAGAGCTGACGCGTTCCACCACCTTGATCCGCAGCCCGAGTTGCTCAACGATCGGGATCGCCTCTGAGAGGGTGAGGGAGGCGATTGGCGGGACCTTGACGTTGGCGTCTGGGCCACCACCCGCGCTGATCAGGCGCAGGCCGAAGATCACGCCGGCGAGCAGCAGGACGACCGCGAGTGAGACACCTCCGATCGTCAGCAGCGTGGAGCGCAGTGACATCGCCTCAGGCTCACTCTCGCCGGCCCACTCATCGTTCGGATCAACTGGAGCTGCTGGTTCACCGGGTCCCGCCTCACCCGCAACGCGTGCGACACGCGTCCCAGCGAGTGCGCGCGGAGCCCCCGCCGCTGGGCCAACGGCGCGCGGCTGAATCGATGTTCGGCCAGCCTTCACCACATACGACTCCAGCAGGTCAGCGGCAGCGGTTGCGTTTGCAGTGCGTAGCTTCGGATTAGCTGCGAGGAGTTGCGTAGTGATTGCGTCTAACTCCACTGGGATATCCGGGCGCATCGTCCGTGGTGATACTGCGGCTCCATCTGCGCCACTATCCGCCGGCCTGCGTCCAGTCAGAAGTTCAAAAAGGACGACGCCGAGTCCATAGAGATCTGAGCTTGTTGTTGCAGCACTTCCCGCTGCAACTTCGGGCGCCACATAGTGCACCGTCCCAATCGGCGCGGTGCCACTTGCTGGCGCGATGGGTGCGCCCTCTTCAAGTGTTGCGTGAGCAATTCCAAAATCCGTGATCTGCGCACGCCCTTCCCGACCAATCAGAATGTTGCGCGACGAAACGTCGCGATGAATGATGCCGCGCTGATGCGCGGCGGCGAGGCCGCGCGCAATCTGCGCCGCAATAGCTGCGGCACGACGCGGCACGAGCGGACCGACACGGCGCAGCATGGAGGAGAGATCCTCGCCGTCAACAAATTCCATGATGATCGCTGGAGCTTCACGCTCTGGCGCAACGTCAAAGACGGCGGCAACGTTCGGATGCGCAATGATTGCGGCGGCGCGCCCTTCGGCGCGGAAGCGTGCGGCGGCGGCGGGCGATGCTGCAAGTGCACCGCGCAAGATCTTGACGGCAACGTCGCGACCGAGCGCCTCATCTACCGCGCGAAAAACAAATGCTGCAGCACCTTCGCCGATCTGCTCGTGCAGTCGGTAGCGTCCGGCGATCAGATCGCCAGACTTTGGGCGAACCTCGGCTGCGCCGGTCACCTCTCCCCATCCCGCAAGTGCGTCGCTAGTGCGGCGCGCAGTACAGCGCCGTACGTTGAATGTTCCAGTGCTAAGTCTAGGTTCGCCTTCAGCCAACCCTCTGGTGCGCCAACGTCATACCGTGTGCCGCTGAATTTGTAGCCAACGATCGGCTGTTCAGATGCGAGGGCCTGGATTGCATCGGTGAGCTGAATCTCACCACCTGCGCCGTGTGGCGTCTGTTCCAACTTGTCAAAGATCTTCGGACTCAATACGTAGCGACCTACGATCGCAAGGTTTGATGGTGCATCGGCAGGATCTGGCTTCTCTACGAGTCCGCGGAGCGGAATGGTCCTGCCGCCATCAGGCGATGGGAGCGATGAGTCTGGATCAACGATCCCATAGCGACGTGTTTGATCTTTCGGTACCTCCATCACCGCAACAACGGAGGCGTTTGTCGCCTTGTACGCCGCGATGAGCTCGCCGAGTGCTGGGCTCTCCCCAATAATGAGGTCGTCTGGGAGCACCACGGCGAAGGGTTCATGCCCCACCGCGTCACGCGCCATTAGCACCGCGTGCCCAAGGCCGAGCTGCTCCTTCTGACGCACGGTCACCAAATGCACCATGTCCGCCACCGCGCGCACGGCGCGGAGATGCTCAATGTCGCCACGCGCTTCAAGTACCGCCTCAAGGTCGGCGGCAATATCAAAGTGATCTTCAATCGAGCGCTTGTGTTCGCTCGTCACCAAGATGACGCGCTCGATCCCTGCGGCGATCGCCTCTTCAACGGCGTACTGGATAGCCGGGCGATCAACGATCGGGAGAAGCTCCTTCGGCACCGCCTTCGTTGCGGGAAGGAAGCGTGTCCCCCAGCCGGCAACGGGGAAGACTGCGGTGCGGATGTTCATGCTTGCCTCCGTGTGGGGCTCTCGGTGGGGTTGGCTCTCAGGATAGCAGCCACCCCTACGCCCGCTCTCCCCCACGGACAAGGCGCAGGGCGGCGCGCAGCGGTGCGCCAACGAGCGGCAGGGTGATCTCGTCTGGATCGTCAACGCTGGCCAAAAAACCGACCAACAGCAGGAGTGCGCCGAGCGCCTTTCCAAGTTGATACACCTCTGTGGATCCGGTTCGACTTAGCGTGTCGGTGAGGCTTGGGAAGAAGGCGCCAAGCGCAATGAGGAGGGTAGCGGGGACGCGGCGATTCAGCGTGCCGTTACGCCACGCGGAAAATGCGAGCGGGAGGCTCTTCACAAAGTTCACAGCAATAGCAAACGGCGCAATCGCTAAGTTGAAGAGGAGTTCATCACCGCGCTGTCGCGGATCACTAGAATACGGTAGCGCGCGAACCTTCGGCATGAAGACATATGCGGAGAAGAGCGCGCCCGTCAGAAGCGCAAATGCTCCACTGATATTCAAGAGCGGCGTGAGGAGCCGGAGGGCTGGCGGCAAGAGGAGGGCAACGGGTGCGCCAGTTTGTGGATCTGTTGCCCAACCCGGTGCTGGCAGCTGTGCCGTTGCAACTAGTGGCAGTGCAACAGCACTGAGAAGTGCGACGAGCCCAACGGCAATGCGACTCCACCGCGCACTACCGAGATACGCGAGCCATGCAATAGAGACTGCTGCAGACCAAGCGAGGAGTGCGTAAAAGAGTGCCGTTGGTCCAGCAGCTGGATCTTCAAGGCGTCGCGCAACGAGAATGGTGAAGAAGCCAGCGAGTCCGAGACACGCCGAATACCAGTAGCCGAATCGCGTCTTTGAGAGAAGTAGGACAGTTCCGGTGCCGAGCCATCCTGCGGTCCAGACGGCGCCGGTGAGATACCAGGATCGATACAACGGTTCGCTCCACCCGATCAACCATGCAATCGTTTCTGCCGCCGCGGCGACAGCAAACGCGGTTGCACCAATCGCCCATGCGAGCTGATACGGAGCACGGCGAAACCGATACTGGTTAAAGAGAAGCGCCGCAAAGAGTGCGGCGGTAAGCGTGGTGATGAGGGAGATCACGCTGGGTCCGGCCTACGCCGGAAGAAACTCGTGGTCACTCTGGTGTAGCCCATCGCAGAGTCCGAGGGTTGTGCCTTCAACGGTTTCCAAGGCAACTGGCCGCATGATCTCGCGAACCGAACTCTGCGCGCAGAAGTACCAGCCATTCGCGGCCATCCACTGCGAGGGGCAGTCAGGCTTCGCGCAGAATTGAAACGGGCCAGGGTTGATCGGCGAGGCGCTCTCGAACGAGGGGGCAACCTCCGTGGCGATGATGTCCAGCACACTAACGCGGAACGGCGTGCCGCTGATCGGTTGGCGGCAGCCCTCACAGCAAATGCCGCTGTTCTCCTTCAGTATCGTTGGAATCTTAATGCCCATGATCTCCATGGCTGAATCGTACCCGAGCAGGGGCGGCGTGTCGGCGCTGCGCAGACGCCGCACAGGTGCCTCCCACGATTGGGCGCGAGGTCGTACCCTACGGAGATGAGCCAGAACCGTGGACGTCGTATTCGAGGTGTGGTCTCTCTCGGCACGGGGGTGGCCGTGGTCGTGGCGCTCGGCGCTTCGCTCCTCTACTTCCTCTGGGTCGCCAGCATCCGCAATGCAGATCAGATCGGCCAACTCTCCATTGGCACCCTTGTCGTTGGGATCGCCTGCGCCTTCGCGGCGCTGATGCTCGCAGTGAGCATGATCCGCGCCATTCGGCGCGCTGAAGACGGGCGGGCGCTGCTCGCCGCGCTCCTCGGTGGGGGCTTCGCGATCGCCGCAGCGGCGGCCCTCGCCGCCTCGGACGTGCTCGGCAAGCTCGCAGGTTAGCCCTCCACCTCCCCCTATTTGGGGCCGCCACGGCAGTCGGATGCTACCCTCGCGTTCGCGCGCCCCTATCGTCTAGCGGCCTAGGACGCCACCCTTTCAAGGTGGAGATCACGGGTTCGAATCCCGTTGGGGGCACCACGCCACCCAGGACGAGCGCCGCTCGGCGTGCCATCCTGAGCGCATGCCGATCAGCATCGTCGCCTTCCTTATCTATGCGCTCCTCCTCCTCGCTGGGCTCGGCCTTACGCTCGGCCGGATCGTTGAGCAGGCGACCAACGCGCCGATCACCCTGCAGGGCGTTGTCTGGATGGCCCTCATCGCCGCCTGCATCTTCACTATTACGCTCGTGATCCAGCGGAAGGGGGCGGGGCGAGGATTCGCAATGGGACTCAGCACGGTGCTCTTCCCCGCCGGCCCACTTATCGCGCTCACCCTTGGCAACTGGCTCCCCGGCCTCCCGCCGATCCTCGTTGCGCTTCTCCTCATCCGTGGCCTGCGCGGCGCCAACGCACGAGAATGGTTGAACGAGATATGAGTAGCGACGAGCGACCGAAACAACTCGCGCTTAACGGCACCTTTGATCTCCCACTGGACGTGCATCTCCATACGCTCTTGTCGCCAGATTCGTTGGTTCCGGTTGATGTCTACCCGGCGCTTGCCATTGCACTCGGGATGCCGCGCATCGCCATCACTGATCACCTTGACTTTGATCCACGTGAGCCAGGAACAACACTTGCACCGCACCAGCGGCGCGTTGAGGTGGCTGAAGATCTACGGCGAAGGTTCGGCGACAAGATTGAGATCCTGCTCGGCGTGGAGATTACCTACGAACGCGCCTATGAGTCCGACATTCGCGAACATCTCAAGAGATACCAGTACGACCTTACGATAGGCAGCGTGCATCCTGGTATTGATTCGCCGTTCAAGCGATCTCGTACAGCCGTCTTCGCAGGAAGTGATGCGAACGTGACGGCGCCGTACTTTGACGAAGTGCTCGGCGCCGCAGAGAGTGGCCTCTTTGACATTATTGGTCACGCTGATTACGTTCGGAAGTACGTCTTCCCGCACATCGCTACGGACCGATTTGAGGCGGCGCCCGAGCTTTATGAACCGTTCTTGCAGGCAATCGTCAAGACGGGGACGGCACTTGAGATTAATAGCTCTGGCTGGCGTCAACGCACCGGCATCTGCTATCCGCTTCCTCAAGCGGTCGCACGCTACAAGGAACTTGGCGGCAAGTACATCGTCACTGGATCAGATGCGCATGAGCCCGACTGGTTCGCATCAAACTTTGACCGTGCGCGCGACTTGCTGCTAGAGAACGGATTTGATGAACTTGCTACCAAGCGCTGGAAGAGCGCCGGCGAACACTGGCCAGTGAGGCCGACGAAGGGCTGATTAAGAGCGCGAGGCTCAGTCCGGCGGAAGTGTTGGGTCGGCGCTAGAGAATCCTCGCTCTGCCGCAAGCACAACTGCACCGTCTTGATCCACCAAGACGTAGGCGCGAATCACTTCAAGCGAATCACCTGCTGGGATCTCCATCGTTGGGCGAACATCATCGGTGACGATGAGCCAATAGACGCCGCTAAGTTCTGCGGCATCAGTACCTGCGCTGGTGAGCTTGATAAGTCGAACGCGCGGCGTTGCGCCGATCGGTGCGTCGGCTGAGCGCGCGGCGCGCACCGCGCCCTGCGGGGAGATCCCAGCGAGGACGGTGTCGGCGGTGACCGCCTCCCATCCGGCGGGGAGTGGAAGGTCGAGTGGCCGAATACGGTCTGCCTGCGCGCGGAGGAGGAGCGCGCCGATGATGAAGGCGGTGGCTAGGAGGAGCGCAACGCGAACGATCTGCCCGCGGCTCACTGGCGTGGCAATCTCCACCCCTGCGGGGGGTGGCGTGGCGGCCGATTGGGTTGTGGACGACTCGTTCTGGCTCATAGCGCCATCGTGCCAGAGTTTCACGGCTACGATTCAGCCATGGCAAAACAAGGGGCAACCCCAGACGGAGCTGAGCGCGCCGCCGCACTCCCTCGCGACCCACTCCTCGGCACCCCGCTTCGTCACGTGGTGCGCGACGCCATCGGCCGCGCCCTCCGCCGAGCGATCGCCTCTGGTGCGCTCCCTGGTCCAGAGGATGCGGCAGCGCTCGATGCGCTCATCCAGGGAATCGAAGTTGAGGTCCCTGCAAGTAGCGACCACGGTGACTACGCATCAAACGTTGCGATGAAATCAAGCAAGCTGCTGAAGCGCGCGCCGGCGCAGATCGCAACGGCGATCGTTGCAGAACTGGCTGCGGAGGCGGGGGAGAGAATCCACGGAGGTGATGGCGCACTCGGACCGATCGCGAGCGCCGGCGTTGCTGGGCCTGGCTTCCTTAACGTGCGACTCCGAGCTGGGCTGCTCGCCGATCTCCTTGACGCCATGATCGCCGCGCCAAACGCATGGGGGCACCTGGCGCACAACGCCAAGGAGAAACCGCTGCGGGTCAACGTGGAGTTTGTTTCTGCGAATCCAACTGGCCCGCTCACCGTTGGTAACGCGCGTGGCGCGTTCGTTGGCGACCTCCTTTCGCGCGTCCTTGAGGCGGCGGGTCAAGAGGTGACGCGTGAGTATTACTTCAACGACTTTGGCGAGCAGGTGCGCCGACTCGGAGAAAGCGTCATTGCCCTGCGTGAAGGAAAAGCGGTAGCTGAAGATGGGTACAAGGGTGACTACGTTGCCGAACTTGCTGGAGTGATCCCGAGCGACATTAATGTGCGTGCTACAGCGGCGCGTTCGTCGGGGACAACGAATCCTGATGACGACGAGGTTGCGGTGATCGGTAAATGGGCATCAGAGCGCATTCGTCTTGGGATTGAGGCGTCACTTGCGGCACTCGGTGTGGAGTTTGATGTATGGCGATCAGAGGGTTCGCTCTATACCGAAGGATTTGTTGACCGCGCCATTGAGAAGTTACGCGCCGCTGGATGGCTTGAGGAGCGCGATGGTGCGCTCTGGTTCAAGAGCACGGCGTTTGGTGATGACAAGGATCGCGTGATCAAGAAGTCGTCTGGTGCCTACACCTACTTCGGTTCAGACATTGGGTACGTTGAAGAGAAGTTTGGGCGAGGATTTGACCATCTTGTCTACGTCTGGGGTGCAGACCATCACGGCACCGTCGCGCGAGTGCGCAATGCTGGCGAGGCGCTCGGCTATAAGAAAGATCGCATGGAGATGCTGCTCGTTGCCTGGGTGCGCTTTGTGCGCGATGGTGTTGAGATGAGCATGTCAAAGCGCGCCGGAACATTCGTCACGTTAGATGAGTTGCTTGAAGAGATCGGCGTAGATTCGGCGCGCTGGTACTTTGCTTCGCGCAGTGCAAGCACCGCGATTGACTTTGACATCAAGGCTGCCACCGCGCGCAACAGCGAGAACCCTGTCTACTACGCGCAGTACGCGCATGCGCGCATGAAGTCAATCCTGCGCAAGGGTGAGGCTGAAGGGATGAAGGCATCAGAGAGCATTGGCGACCTCCTCAACGACGAAACCACGCCCGACGCAAAGCTCGCGCGCGTGATCGTGCGCCTCCCAGAGGTTGTGGAAGACGCCGCCGCGCATCACGAGACGCAAGGGGTCACCACGTACGCAACCGAACTCGCCACCGCCTTCTCCGCCTTCTACCGCGACGCGAAGGTGGTGGATGCAAGCGCCGCGAAGCTCTCCTCCCAGCGCCTCGTCCTTGTAGCGGCAGCGGCCACCAGCCTCGCCGCCGCTCTCCGCCTCCTCGGGATCTCCGCCCCCGCCGAGATGTAGGTCCGCCCTCAGGGCGAGCATTGCGGGGTCCAGAAGCATTGAGAAGTCTTTACCTGGCTGCGCAGTGGGGATTCACCCAGCAGGTGGATGATGGGTATCCGGTTCACTGGACCTCCCTCCTGAGAACCGACCTCCCGCCAGGCGGGGGCGATGGGCATTGTCCCTCGCCTGGCACATCCCTCTTTCGTACCCCGAGGCCCCTCAGGCCCTCAGGCCCACTCAAGCCCTCAGGCACACTGCCACGCTCGTTTGAGCACCCCACGGCGTACGACACTGGGGGGTGCCGCGTGGGAGAATAGGGCGATGGAACTCACCTACTACGGACGCAGTTGCGTTCGAATCCGAGGACGCGAGGCGACGATCGCCTATGACCCGTACACCTCCATCGTGGGGCCGACGGGGCGTGGCATCACCGCGGACATCGTCACGCTCAGCCACCCAGACGATGCGCCGCTCGCACGCGTCAAGGGGCGACTTGCTCCACGCGACGGCCGGACCCCGATTGCCACCAGCCTGGATAACGCGGTAGTCCTTGAGGGGCCAGGCGAATACGAAGTGAAGTCGGTGCTGATCACCGGCATTCGTAGCTACCGCGACAGCCACCGCGGACCTGCGGCGCGACACAACACCGTCTTCTACGCCGAAATCGATGGGATCCATGTGGTGCATCTCGGCGATCACGCCGAAGGGTTCTCCACCGACCAGATTAAGGAGCTTCCTGGCGCGGACATCGTCCTCGTCCCAGTTGGCGGCGAGTTAAGCGCAGAAGCCGCCTCGGAACTGATCAGCGAGCTTGGCCCCAAGATCGTCATCCCAATGCCAATGACCGACGACGTTGCAAAGGCGAATGCCGCGGTGAAGGCCTTCTGTAAAGAGGAGGGGCTCACCACGCCGCCAACCGCGCAGCCGAAGCTAACGATCACCATCTCCGGCCTTCCAGAGGAGACGACCACGATCGTCGTCGAACCACGCGGCGAGGCCTTCGGCGCCGACTAGTTCGCCTTCACAGCCTGCGGAACGCGCCACACTGTTGGCACATCCATATGTTCTGATGAACGCATGGGAGATCTGCTGCGCTGCATGACATGTGGGAACGAGATCCAAGACGGCGCGCCGATCTGGGAGGTCAAGGTCTTCCTTGATCCTCGCCCGCCACGCGGTGTCGCCTGCTCTACGCGCTGTGCAGACAAGAAGCGAAGTGAGAGCAAGTTCCGCGCGATTTTCTGGTACAACTCACCTGCAAATCCATTCAACAAGGGAGGGAAAGATGACTGACGGGGACTTTGGTGGTGGCGACGACGGTGGGAGCGACGGCGGCGCGTTTGACCTAAACGACAATGGAACGAACCTTGATGAGTTCCTTCTCTTCGCCGCCATCACGGACGGCAGTGGAAAGCCGACCGGCGTTGCAAATTCTAAAAAGAAGGGTTCGGGATGCGGTTGCGCGCTTCCGGTGATTGCTGGCCTGCTGTTAGCGCTGGTTGTCGCCCTCACGTAGCGCGTACTCGAGGGTGACGCACTCCCACTCGCCGCGAATCACAAGCTGACGCGGATCGCCACCGGCACGCAGTGCCGCCTCTGGAATAAGTCCCACAATCTCTGTCTCGCCTAACTGAACACCGATCCGTTGTGCAGCGTCATGTGCACGCGCGCGAATCTCGTGCAGAGTAACCCCGCGCGACGCCGCACCTACAACGTCATGCAGGTTCATGGAGAGTTGTGCGCCGTTGATGCTCGGCAGCGGGAAGCCGAGCGCCTGCAGTCCAGGGACGCCGCCTGGGCTTGTAGCGCGCAGCTGCGTGGCGAGCGCGCGCGCAGCCTCAAGAAGAGCTGACGCTGGTGCGCCAATAACTTGGATGTTCCAGGCGGCCATCAGTGGTCGTACGCCAACCGCCACAGCTCCTGCGGTTGGATGCGGAACGACTGGACCTTCGTCTGGTTCGCCATCAGGTTGCGCCTGACGCTCGCGCAGTAACTCAAATCCTCCTCGTCGAATCTCTGGCAGCGCTGCTCGTGCGGCAGAGCGCGCAACGGCACCGTAGAGGTGCACAGAGAGGCTGAGGTCTGCGGCGAGTGCGCGAGCAAGAGCTCGAGCGATCACGACCGCACCGCGCTCGCTTCCGTCTGGCCCGAGCGGCACAACAGGGACTACATCAATCGCGCCGATCCTCGGATGCACGCCGCGACCAGCGCCGCTCTTCTTGGTTGAGGTGAGATCAATGGTTGCCACAGCAAGCCGCGCGAGCGCACGTGTGGCAAGGGAGAGGGCCTCACCGTCGCCAACATAGGTGTAGACGCTCCGATCGTGATCGGCGTCGTGGTGCACATCTAAGAGTCGCACGCCGGGAGATCCGGCAACGACCGCCGTGAAAACGGCGAGAATCGCCGGGTCACGCCCCTCGCTGACGTTCGCAACGATCTCGTACGGCGGGAGGGGGACGGCACCCAGCGCGCCGCTCAATCGAGCACGCGCCGCATCACCGGCCAGCGTCCATCAGGTCCTGTGGCGGCAACAGAGAAGTTCAGTCGCTCCCAGAAACGCTGCGTTGCGGAGGAGGTTGCGTCAGCATCGAGTGCCGCCGCGGTCGCCGGCTCCTCCGGGTACGCCTCAGCTGCGGCAAACCCTGCGGCGCTCAGTCGCGTGAGCACTCCTTCAACGAGCGCGCCGCCGAGTGCGCCTCCGCGCGCCGCGGGGATCACCGAGATGCAGGTCACCACTGCGGGTGGTGGCGTAGATGGGAGATCGGGATAGCGATCACGGAGTCGCTGCGCGCGAGGAAATGCTGAGAGTGGGCCAGCCTGGCAATAGGCAACCGGCTCGCCTTTGGTGAGAAGGATCCAGCCCATCGGTCCACTGATTGGGAGTTGTCGCGTCAGGAGGCGCAGTTTTGTTGGCTGACCCGGCGCGGCAGCTGCGTTGCGCAGCGCCTCTTCGCGCGTCGGCTCTTTCGGTGCAAACGGATTGAAGGCTGGCGCTTCGTTCACTTCTGCACCGAGAAAGGCGGCGAGCGCCGCCTTGCCACCTGCAGGTGCGCTCGCGCGTTGTGTAGGAGTCGCGGTGCGTGCATCAACGCGCGCAGCCTTACTCCCCTTATCGGCGTCTTCCCACCAGGTGCAGGTGGCATGATCTGCATCGTCGCGGCTGCATGGCGGGGCGAGCAGCAGCTCCTCAGCGCTCTCCACGCCGACCAGCTCAAACCCGTCGCCGATGTCAATCCTCATCGTCTGGGATACTAGACCGCATGGGAGACCACGCGTCAGATGAGAGCGCGAAACTCGGTCCGCTGAACCTACGCGCCTGGCTCGCCGGCGCGATTGGTGTGGCGATTGGCCTACTCACCGTTGCCGTGATCGCGATCGCCGCCAGAGCCATCTAGCCCCAGCGGCGCTTCGCGTCCAGCGGCTACGACTTAGCGGCGGGCCGCTCGACGCGTACGCTTGCCTGAACCGTTCAGCGACTTTTTGACCCAAGCGGCGACCGCGGTCAACGCTCGCCCAATCAGTGAGCCGAAGAGCGCGCCGATCACAGCGATCGGAATCCCAATGACCACGATGTTGATCGCTACGGTAATCACCGCTCGACCCACGTTGATCAAAGTTGCGAGTGCGTTGCTGATCTCGTAGCCAAGGTCAAAGTCGCCTGACGCAGCATCAACTGGCGAGGCTGGGAGCTCCAGCGTTACATTGATGCTTGACATCGCGACCTGATCAGCGAGCGCCGCGCGCTGTGCCTCAAATGCTTCAATGTCGCCCTGAACGCGGCTTAACTCCGCCTGCACCACGACAATGTCGCTGACGCTAGAGGCGCGATTGAGCAGCGCAAGAAATGCTGATTCGCTCGCGCGTAAGTTCTTTAAGCGTGCCTCAAGGTCGACGAGTTGCATGGTGACTTCGTAGCTGCTGACATCCTCAGAAAGCACGTCGCCCCGCTCGCGAAGTCCGGACATCACACTGTCAAAGTTTGTCGCTGGAACGCGGAAGATCGCGCCAACGTAGATCTGATCGTCCTGGCCGTAGCGGGAGCTCCCTGAGAGGTATCCACCGTTTGCGGTGATCAGCTCAGTGATGCTCTTGAGTGATGCCTCTACGTCGCTCACCTCTAGCGCGACATAGCCGGAACGGACAACGTCAACGCGTGCAGGATCGCCAGGAACAGCAGATGGGGCGCCGAGATCGAGGCGGCCATCGCTCACCGTCTCTTTATCGGAGGGGGCAAACTCGCCACCCTCTGCGCTACCACCAGACAGGCCGAAGTTCAGCGAGCTGAGTCCGGTCGTTAGGGCCAAGGCGAGGGCGAGGACGACGCCGAGGATGGCGGGGAGTCCAAGTCGGGTCAGTCGTGTGCTCAGTGCGTTCATCGCTCACTCCTTCTTTTGAGCTCAAGAGAGCCCTTCACGCCTATAACGCCCCGAGTGTGGCGGGGGTTCCAGCCGTGCTCAGCGTCGCACGATAACAGCGCTAGAAGAGGCCGACGATCTCCCCGCCACGGGTCAGGTCGAGGTCGATCCGCTCGCCGCCAGGCGCCTTATTTAGGCCCGGCATCAGGCGCATGTCGCCACAGATCGCGGTGATGAAGCCGGCCCCTGCCGCCAAAGTGACACCACGAACTGGGACGCGGAAACCTGTCGGTCGACCGAGCTTGCTTGCGTCGTGGGAGAGCGAGTACTGGGTCTTCGCCATGCAGATCGGGAGCTTCCCGTAACCGAGCTCCTCCAATCGTGCCAGGCGCTTCGCGGCGGCCGGTGAGATGTCCACGCCATCAGCGCCGTAGATGCGCATCGCGATCGTCTCGATCTTCTTGGCGAGCGGCATATCGTCTGCGTAGATCGGCGCGTACTTCGCCTCACCTGAGGTGACCGCCGCCCATACCGCCTCGGCGAGCTCCGCCGCACCCTTACCGCCATCCGTGAAGTGCGACGAGATCACTGCGGCGCGTGCGCCTGCTGCGAGTGCGACGCGCTTGATCACCTCGTGCTCTGCTGGTGTATCGGTAGGGAACTTGTTGATCGCCACGACGGCGGGAATGCCGAAGGCGAGCACGTTCTCAATCTGCTTGGCAAGATTCTGCGCGCCGGCTTCAACCGCCGCAACGTTCTCCTGATTCAGCGCGGGGTCGAGTGGCTTACCTGCAACAATCTTGCCAACGCCACCGTGCATCTTCAACGCGCGCACCGTTGCCACAATCACTGCGGCGTCTGGCGCAATCCCAGATGCGCGGCACTTGATATCAAAGAACTTCTCCGCGCCCATATCTGCGCCGAATCCAGCTTCGGTGACAACGATCTCGCTCGTTGCAAGTGCGGCGCGATCGGCGATGATTGAGTTATTCCCGTGTGCAATATTTGCGAACGGTCCGGCGTGCACAAACGCAGGGCCACCCTCAAGTGTCTGCAGTAGGTTCGGCTTGATTGCATCGCGCAGCAGCGCCGCCATTGCGCCAGCAACTTTCAGATCTTCCGTTGTCACCGGCTTCCCATCGGTGGTCTCTGCAACCACAATGCGGCCGAGACGTGCGCGAAGGTCAGAGATATCCGAGGCGAGTGCGAGTACCGCCATCACTTCACTTGCAACGGTGATCACCGTCTCTGATTCGCGAACCACACCGTTCTCGCGTCCGCCAAGACCGATGATCGTCTTTCGAATAGCGCGATCGCTAATGTCTACGACGCGCGGCCAGGTGATGGCGCGTAGATCAATGCCCAGCGCATTGCCGTGATGAAGATGGTTGTCAAGAAAGGCGGCGGCGAGATTGTGCGCCGCGCCAATGGCGTGGACATCACCGGTGAGGTGCAGGTTGAACTCTTCCATTGGGATCACCTGGCTGTAGCCGCCGCCAGCGGCGCCACCCTTGATGCCGAAGACGGGGCCGAGGCTCGGCTGGCGAATCGCCACCGTTGCCCTCTTCCCAATCACGTTGAGCCCCTGCGCAAGTCCGATCGTTGTGGTGGTCTTCCCTTCGCCGAGTGGGGTTGGCGTGATCGCCGTCACCACCACGTACTTGCCGCGCTTGCCGAGCTTCTCCATCCGCTCGATCGCCTCAATGGAGATCTTCGCCTT
>Ga0114970_10001530_pt1 | contig 17287 bp, 11 predicted proteins | sample M_140205_XF_Meta_FD_87030 | JGI IMG/M metagenome (GOLD analysis project Ga0114970, IMG submission 87030) | Freshwater microbial communities from Lake Montjoie, Canada to study carbon cycling - M_140205_XF_MetaG | ecosystem: Environmental > Aquatic > Freshwater > Lake | place: Lake Montjoie... | reverse complement strand
GCAATGCACAGAAATCCGAAATATTTGGAATGCTATCGCTTTTTCGTAAACGCTACGTCAGCGTTTGGGCGCCCTGATTTAATATGAAAGTTTGTGTTCTACTCAGCGGCGGAATGGACTCCGTCACCGCTTTTTACGACTCCTTGCTCCACCACGAGGTGGTGGGGTGCCTGTCCTTCGACTACGGGGCGAAGCACAACCACTGCGAGATTCCGTTTGCTCTGTTGCATTCCGAGCGGAACGGCGTGCCTCATCACACGATTTCCCTTGGGTTCGTCAACGAACTCTTCAAGTCGGACCTTCTCCAGTCCGGTGGCGACATCCCGGACGGTCATTACGCGGAGGAAACCATGAAACAAACGGTCGTGCCTTTTCGCAATGGCATCATGCTGGCAATCGCTGCGGGTTACGCGGAGAGTGTCGAGGCGAATGGTCTGGTTATTGCTGCCCACTCCGGTGATCACGCGATTTATCCGGATTGCCGCGAACCTTTCATGCAGGGCATGGCCCAAGCGATGAAAGAAGGCACCTACGCCCGTATCGAACTGCTGCGCCCCTTCATCGCTACCGACAAGGCGGGAATCGCATGCCGGGGAGGGGAGCTTGGCATCGATTTCAGCGAAACCTGGTCCTGCTACAAGGGCGGAGAAACCCACTGCGGGGTCTGCGGAACCTGCGTCGAGCGCCGCGAGGCTTTCCTGCTCGCCGAAGTTACCGATCCCACAGTTTACCTACAAACCCCACCGCTTCCGGTCGCACCGACCATCGCCTGACTATGAGAATTTCTGAAATCTTCCACTCCATTCAGGGTGAAGGCGAACTCACTGGCGTCCCGTCGGTCTTCGTCCGGACCTCTGGTTGCAACCTGCGCTGCTCTTGGTGCGACACTCCTTACGCGTCGTGGAATCCGGTGGGTGATGAAATGACCGTGGAGTCCATCGTGGAGCGGGTGCTCGCTTACTCCTGCGGGCACGTGGTCCTCACCGGCGGAGAACCGATGGTTGCCAGGGGCATTCACGAGTTAGCTTTACGTCTCAAGGAGGCTGGAAAGCATATCACCATCGAAACTGCGGGCACGATCGCCCCGGAGGGAATCGCCTGCGACCTCGCCTCGCTCAGTCCGAAGCTGGCCAATTCCACCCCTTCCGAGGAACTCGCCGGTGCCGCCTGGGTTGAGCGCCACGAGAAAACCCGACTCCAGCCCGAAATCCTCCGCCAGTGGATCGATTTCTACTCGTTTCAGCTCAAGTTCGTGGTCTCGGACGAACAACAGTTGGCTGAAATCAATCATCTAATAGTTTCTCTTGATAGAATCATCCCCGCTTGCAAGACTTTGCTCATGCCAGAAGGAGTCACTCTCGAAATCCTTGGATCCCGCAGAGACTGGCTGGTTGACGCCTGCAAGCAACACGGTTTTCGCTTCTGTCAACGACTCCACATCGACCTTTTCGGCAACACCCGGGGCACCTGATCCGAAAAATTTCAACTATTTTAAGCATACCCCTCTATTTGTCCCATGCCCTACCGTATTTGTAAGTCCATCGAAATTGAAAACGGCCACATGCTCTCCAAGCATCCGGACAAGTGTCAGTTCCCACACGGGCACACTCGGAAAGTGGAAATTGTCATGGAGTCGTCGGAACTCGATGAAAATCAAATGGTATGCGATTTCAAAATCATCAAGACAGTACTCGGCGAATGGCTCGACCAGTTCGATCACGCCATGTGCATGAATACAGCGGATCCAGCTTACTCGGAGTTCAAGTCCCGCTACGGCAACCGGGTGATTGGTTTCGAAAATCAGGACCCCACCACAGAGTTGATGGCTAAGACATTCTTCGACCACGCCGTGAAGGTCCTTGCTGATTATGCAGGATCGGCAAACGCCCGCTACCCACTCCGCCCTGACGTCCGCCTCGTCTCGGTCCGCGTCTGGGAAACCTCGTCCTCTTGGGCGGAATACTCTGTCTGACCTATGTCTGCCGCTCCTTCCACACTCCCTGACATGCAGGCGACTCCCGACACCCGGGGCATCGCCATCGACCAAGTCGGCATTTCCGACCTGCGATACCCGATTCAAGTTCTGGACAGGGAGGGAAATCCCTTCCCAACCGTCGCGATGATCTCGATGTCGGTCCATCTGCCACATCATTTCAAGGGCACCCATATGAGCCGATTTCTGGAGGTGCTATCGATGCATGAGGGTGAGGTGACCATGAACACCCTGCCCGCCATTCTCCACGACCTGAAACAACGACTCGATGCCGAGGAGGCTCACATCGAGGTTTCGTTCACCTATTTCGTCACCAAAAAAGCCCCCGTGACCGGTTCGCCGGCCAAGGTCGGTTGCGACTGTACCTTCCTCGGAACCTCTAACGGTACCAAAGACCAGTTTACTCTCCGCGTGACAGTGCCCGTCACCACCCTCTGCCCGTGCAGCAAGGAAATCAGCGACTACGGTGCCCATAACCAACGGGGCTACGTGACCTTGGAGGTCACCCCGAAGGCGAAATCCGGCGGTGGATGGGAACTGATCTGGATCGAGGAACTCATCAATGTCGCCGAACGGTCCGGTTCCGCACCAGTCTATGCCCTGCTCAAGCGTCCCGACGAACGCTTCGTTACCATGCAGGCCTATGACAACCCCGTCTTTGTCGAGGACGTGGTCCGCAACGCCGCGGTCATTCTCAATGCAGATCCCCGTGTCGCAACCTTCGGCGTCCGCGCGGTGAACCATGAGAGCATCCACGACCACAATGCGTTTGCTGTCGTCACCTCAAATTCACTCTGACTCTCTTCAGACCGATTCCATTCCAATTCAGCCTTTGAAAATCCTCATCCTCACCTCCTGCACCGGCGAGAAAGCCGTCGATCACCCGAAACAACTGACCTTGGAGGACTTCCAGGCCGGGGCGAAGCATGTTGCGAAACGTGAGCAGGAGATCGCGGATTCCTGCCGCATGGCGGGGGAAATCTACACGGGCGAGCAGCATTTGCGGTTGATGCGTGGGGTAGCGGCGATGCGGGAAGCCGGAAGTGGTGAATCCAAGAATGTGGTGAATCTCCACATCCTCTCGGCCGGCTACGGGGTGATCCCGGAATCCCGGGTGGTGGCACCCTACGAGACCACCTTCGCCACGATGAAAACGAAGGAACTTCGCGAATGGGCGGATGTGCTCAAGGTACCGGAGGATTTCCGTAAGTCCGTCGCAAAGAAATACGACCTTGGGCTGATCCTGCTGGGCGACAATTACCTCCAGGCTTGCGCGGTGGATGAGAAGATCGAGTTCGGCGGACCGACCCTTCTTTTCTGCGGCACGGGCATGGCGAAAAAGCTGCCTGCCCTGAAAAACGTCCGGGTGGTGCCGATCTCAAATCCGGAGGCGAAGCGCTTCTCCTGCGGCTTGGTCGGACTCAAGGGAGAACTGGCAGCACGCTTACTCAAGGGGGTGACGGATGATCCTGCGGTTCTGAATCGCCTGATGGATCCGAAGTTTGATCTGCTCGCCTGGCTGGATAAACAACCCGGTGCGGGAAAGAGAGCGGCAGATGCCGATGCCAAGTCCTCGGAAAAAAAGGTGGCAAAGAAGAAGGTCGCGAAGGATGACGAAGTTTCGGTGAGCAAGGCCCCGATGGTTGCCAACCCCAATGTCGACAAGGTCATCCAGATTCCAACGTCCTGGTGGGAAAAGCCCCACAAGCAGAAGCTGCGTTACTTCATCCCCGAGTGGGACGACCAGGTGGATCCTGATTTCGATTTTCTGAATGACACGCACTCGGGTGGAAGGAGTAATTGGGCTAATGAAGTCTATGCACACCAAATGTATCCCGAGCCGAACTACGATGGGTTACTGATGTCCCGGGCCGTTGCGGAAAAGAGTAAGGCGAAGAAGGAGCGAATCAATGAAATGGGAGTGCATCGGATGCTACGAGTCCCACGGAAATTCCCGATCATGGGCGATTGCGGAGCTTTCGATTACATCATGGAGGATGTCCCTCCCTACACGACTGCGGACGTTCTGGATTATTACACCAGGCTTGATTTCGATTTTGGTGTCTCTGTCGATCACTTGATCGTGACAGCTACTGAGCACCAAAAGAAGGAACGTTACGAATTAACGATCAGTAATGCGGCAGATTTTTTCAATGAACACCGCAAAGCGAAACTGCCATGGGAGCCGATTGGTGCAGTTCAGGGATGGGACCCAAAGTCGTATGCCAAAGCTGCGGCCCAATACGTGAAAATGGGTTACAAATACATCGGTCTTGGTGGTTTGGTGCGGTCCTCCACAGCTTCCATCCTTGAATTGATTCAAGCCGTCAGGAAGGAAGTTCCCGCCGACATGAAGATACATTTATTTGGACTGGCCCGACTCAATGCAATGAAACAACTGGCGGACTTGGGAGTGACTTCAGTTGATAGTGCATCAGCTCTCCGGCAAGCATGGTTTGGAGCCAAGGACAATTACTGGAGCCAGTCGGGAGAGCACTATCGGGCGATTCGGATTCCAAAGGCAGAACGGAGCTTTCGTGCCAAGAATATCGTCAGTGATGGCAGGGCAACCGGGAATTATGTAATAGAAGCCGAAAAGCGATCAATCGAAGCGCTTCGCATGTATGACAAAGAGAAGATCTCGGTCGACGAGTTGATTGAAATTTTGGAAGACTTCGATCATCTCATCACCCCAGATCGCCCGACATTCATGGAGCAATATCGGAAGACATTGGAGGATGCTCCTTGGAAAAAGTGCCCCTGTGCGATCTGTCGGAAAGATGGGGTCGAAGTCATTATCTTCCGGGGTAATGACCGGAATCGCAGGAGAGGATTTCACAACACTTTCGTTTTCCATCAGATGTTCCAAGGAATTCTTAATGGCACAATGCAGCCTCCTGCAAAGGCTAGAGGTAGTCAGCTTATTCATCCGGAACTCGAACTAGGAATTTGATCATGGCCTTCAGCATCCACGTCCGGGAACTTGTAAAAAAGAAGATCGATTCGGTCGCCCACGATATGAAAGCGTGGGAGATTGCGAACGCAATTCCGGACGATGAGGCAAATATCATCAAGGGAACTATTCAGCACTTCGGGCATACGGCATCTGTGGATTCCTTCGTGGTCGCGGGCGTGGACGGTAGCGGAGACTACCCCAGCTTCACTTATGCCGATTCTTGTGTCTACATCGCAAGCGCCGCGGGCACTGCATTCAGAACCAGTGTGGTGCATGGCCTGGAAGAGATTCCACTTCTTCCCGATCCGGTCATTGATATTGTTTGGCTTCCCGGCGATAGAAACGAAGCATCCGTGCGATGGGATGCCGCATTTGAGGAGTTAACCGGATTGCCAGTAACAGACACTATCGATCAATCCGACTACCGTGGGCTGAAGCGTTACCTAACGGGCGACAAGTCCTCCGTGTCTGAGATTGCTTCCGCATTGATCCGCCCAGCGGGTAGCGACACCTCTAATGTTGCCATTCAACTGCGCTCAACAGCTGAGCTGGGGGCGGCGCTCAGAATGATCACGGGGGACGTTCGGTGCCGGTATGTGATCAATGACACAACCTTTTCCCTTCCGATGGTCAAAACCCGCCGCGACAGCCTCTTCTATGAGCATGTCAAACGCCTGTGCTGCGTGGAAGCCCGCAAGCGGGAGATGACCTTTGCCGCCCTGAGCAAGTCGCATGGTTTTCGTTGCATGGATTTGATCGAGGGCTATGCCCGTGAGGCATTGGGTGTGCCTCAGGACGAAACCGCCGAGCATTGGTTCTTCCGTCTGCCTATCCCGGGTGTTGATTCCTGGCGCTTCACCCCGGTCGAAGGGCGGGTCGTCCCGCCGCCGGGTGCGGTGACTTACCTCTTCCGACTTCACCGGAATACCCCCGTCATGCGGCTCGATATTGACCGGGAGTGGTGGGAGGTCCGTTATCGGGCTGATCCCACGGCGGAGATGCAGATGTTCCGTGATTTGGACTACTGTGGGCACGACCAGCGGGCCTACGGCTACCCCTACCCCATCAAGGCCTGCCATGACCGGGTGCGTCTGTCCGAAGACGAGCGCCGTGCCCTGAAGAACATGATTATGGAGGCTGCCATCGCCAAGGGCCTGCCTGCACAAATTTTCCGTGATGTATCCATGGCTACCGGCCACTCCTGAAACAACTTATGAAAGCACTCGAAGACATCATCAAAGCTCTTGGCGGAAAGAAGAACCGCTTCGGAATCCTGGCCAAGAGCGATACGACCCAGCTCACGGTCATTGCGAACAACGTGGATGTGGCGGTGGGGGACATGTTCCTGCTGCCCTGCGAGCGGGGTCAACAGGAACTTGAGGATGAAGGTGAAGAGGTAAGTGCGGCAAGCCCAGCAGGAACGATCCAGCGCATCTACGTATTCCGGACGACGGAATACGCCAACATCATGAACCGCACCCTGGAGATGAATGACGTAGCTCGGAACAAGCTTACCATGGACGACGCCTATTTTTCAAAGGAGCTGCAGAAGGAGACTCTTCTCGAACTGCGGGGGATGGTAGTGGGTTATGCCCAGTTCAACGGATCTGCCACCGACCCTGGTTGGGAATTCTACCGACCCCGGAGGTTGCCGTCCCATCTCACGGAGGTCTATCGGGTGGAAAGACGGCATGCACCGGTCATTCGGGAGCTGCTTGCCAGCCAACTTGAGGCGGATGGCATCCGCGTGGGGCACCTTCTCATCGGGGAAAAGCCCATGGATCCGGTGAAGATTGGGGGCAAGGATGATCCCGGGGTGGAAGTGCGGATGCCGGTGAAGGCGATCGCCACCCATTTAGGGATTTTCGGAAGGACTGGAACGGGTAAGAGCAACCTGATGATGGTGCTGGTAGAGTCCTTCATGAGGCACAACGAAAAAGTCCATGTGGGCAAGGCACAGGAATCCCTCGTGTCCCTTTTCGCCATCGACCCCCATGACGAATTCTGCCGCTGGCATGAATCCCAGACGAAGTTGCCGAAGCACGGCGGGGTGCGCCAGATCGTCGAAGGGTATGACAAAAAACAGAAGCAGGCCTTGGTCGCGCCATTCTATTACCTGACCGCGCGACCACTCGGAAAAGACGAACAGAAGGACCCGCTCATGAGACGCCTGAAGTGCAGCTATGCCGACATCACACCTGTGGACCTCTTCTCCGTGCTCGATTTTTCCGAACAGCAGAGCATGTTCGCCCATGCCTACTACGGCAGGAGGGGCCAGGACTGGATTTACGAGTTGCTCAACCTCGACACGGGCAAGATTCAGGACAACCTCAAGGACACGAAGTTCCTGGACGGCACGATCGAGGCCGTCCAGAGGCGCTTGTCATTCCTCACCAGTGCGGAATCCGCCTTCGATAAGTTTCATTCGGACAGCGCCAATGGCTGCGACGTCTATAATAGTCTGCTGCCTGACATCCTGTGTGCGCTGGAAAGCGGACGAGTGCTGGTGGTCGATTCGAGCCACCTCGGTGAAATCGAGCAGTTCCTCGTTACCACGATTGTGGCACGCCTCCTCTTCAACCTTCGCAGGGCGCTGCGCTCCGCGGAGAGTGGAGCCATGCTGGAGGATGCCATCCGACAGGCCTTGGACAATTCCAAGCCGCCATCGAAAAAGGTTGGACTCCGCAAACTCGCCGACGCACTCGTGGAGCGCTTGGAAGGAGGGGAGTTCAAGCTGCCTTATCTCAATTCCAGTGCGGAGAATGGAAAGCGCAGCCTCGACGAATTGCCTTTGGTCAGTGTGGTGGTTGAGGAGGCTCCCAGCGTGCTCAATCCGGCCCGGATGAAGTTTGGATCAGTGTTCCGTGACATCAGCCGCCAAGGGCGCAAGTTCCGGGTTGGGCTCACGGTGGTAAGCCAGCAAGTCACGGAGATCGATGCGGGGATTCTCTCCCAGATCAATACGCAGCTAATACTAGCACTCGGCAGCGATGCCGAGCGGCGTGAGGCCATCAAGATTGCCTCGGCGGATCTCTCCGGGTTCCAGCGCGAACTTCAGGTCATGGATACTGGCCAACTCATTTTCTCGGCGAGCTACAAACAGCTGCCGCTTCCCGTTAAAGTCCCCAACTTTGACACCATTTGACTTATGGCTGGGGAAAAGACCGCAAAGTTTTATGAGTCACTGACTGCGAATGCAGTTCGCGAGGCTATCAAGGGAAGTCCTTATGCAACACTGAATGTCTATCGAGAGGTAAAACTCCCCGGCGTTTCTATTCGGAATGATATTGTAGTTGGGAAGTCAGAGGCTGAACCATCGCTCGTTTTCTTGGTAACTCACTCCAACCGAGAGACGCATTGGGAGCAAAAATTCAAGAGAGACTCGGCTGAAATCATTGAACTTGTGATTGACCAGCCTCAATTGAATGGCGTGTTTCTCGTCTTGTTCGACAACCGGACTCTGCCGGGACATCTTAAGACAGCAGCATTCTCTCTAAGTGGGATAATCGGTGCTAATGCTTTTGATCTTCACAATCGAATTCAAGCATTGGCGCACGACGAGAAGCTGCTTGAGGAACTGGACTCACTTAATGAGGAAGAACGTCAACAAGCATTGCAACGCATATTCAGTGAAACAAAGGAACGCGGTGAGTTATTTGGTGCATTTGTATCAGAGCTAAAGAGGCAACTGAAGGCTGCGACTAGCGCCAGCTTGGAAGCGGGTGGTTACATTGCGCTTACGAAGGTGAACATTGCAAAGAGATCGGGAAAGGCGCCTCATATCAATACACGCCACACACGGTTCAATAGGGGGATCAGTAAATTGGGGTTCTTCAACGCCTCCGATAGAAGGAAAATCATCAATTCTGAATTGCTTGTCGGTGATTTCCAATGGGCTACAGCGAACATCTACTGGCCGATCGACAACAAGACAAAAGGTCAGATGTTGACCCAAGAAGGAAAATCGGGCTTCCGCTGCAACGATCCGGAGATTCTGGGAGGGCCACTTGGAAGCAGGACCGCTGCGGTGGTTGTTGAGCCCCTTGCCGATTCACTGAATATTGCCGACATTGACAAGATCATCGAACGGGGGCGCCAAGAGATGGCAGACCTTTATGAGGCCCGAATCCAGAGCAAGTCTGTCTTCGATGCTTCCATCAAATGTATTCAGAAGAATCGTGATAAACTCACTAACGGGCGATATCTCGGAAGGTTGCTTCAGGAAGTCGCAGCGGAGCCCGCTCGAACATTCTCAAAGTATTGCAGTGGAGGTGCTGCAACCGATCAGCTTCGGTGGAATTGGCTGTATACGGGTCTCGTTGCCCTCTTTAAGGCCACGGCAAAAACAAAAACCGGCTACGGCACGAAGCAAGGCTATGGCTATTCCAAGATCTCGGCGGGTATGACGACGCAACAACATAAGAGCGCCGTTGAACATTCAATCCTGCAACATCATGAGTATTGCCTGCGTCAATTGAACGCAGAGCTTATAGCGGAAGTTGGTGCCTCGATGGCCAGTTGGTTAAAGACAATTCCAGTCCGTTTGGTGAACGAGCCTCCGGCAGATCCATACAGGTTCCTGTTGCTTTCCGAGGTAGAGGACAAATTCCTTCCGAACGCAATTGATGTTCTTCCTGCAATGATTGAACTGGCCGCTGAGCGTAAAGGTATTATCCTTAAAAAGACACACATGACTAGCTGTCTAGCTGTCGCTTCCGAAGCCGGTGGCACTGCAGGAAGAACCAATGTCTACCGTGCCGCTGATACGATCATCTGGTATAAAGCGGCCCATGTTGGACATCAGACCGATAAGAAAAAGGAACTCCAAAGCACCGTGGCAAGTTGGTGGCAGACATGGGATTCAATCAAGCAGATGTTTGTTCCAACCAAGGATTTTAAGAAAACGATTCTAGTGATTGACGGAGACTGGGAAGAAGAGGATCTCAAGCTAATGCACGCTTTCGGCTGGGATGAATTTCTCTACCCGGACGAGCTTGATAAACTGCCACATCTAATAGTTTAATAATGAGTAAATCACTTGGTCACGCACTGGAGGGATACATAAAAGGTCTTGTTCAAAACCTTTGTGACGAAGCGAGCAAGGGCAAGCGCATCCAATACGAGGTGCGACGCAAACTCCCGGTCGCCCTCTCAATGAATTGTGACGTCGTCGTTTGGAGGAAAGCTGGCAAACAGGAACAGGTAATCGCCAATATCTTGGTGTTCCATTCTCTAAGGAAGGACAACTCGCACATGAAGTGGAAACGGTCACGGCAAGAGTATGTGGAAAGCGAACTTTTTACACGCCGTTTAACCCTTACCCAGCGGGAAAAAGTCCACAAAGATTATCATACGGGCATGGTTGTCTTCTTACCTTTCTGGAAAGACGAATTAATCGCAGATTTCCGGCGAAATTTGACTCCGTTTCTTTTCGCTCCGGACATTCTCCCATCGGGAGTTGAAGCTAAATTGTGTGAAGACGTCGAAAAACTATATGACTCGCTCGGGTGTGACACCGAAGCCTTCGCTGCCGCCATTAGGAAGACACCCGGATTAATAAAAGACAGCAACAAACTTCAAGTTCAATTAAAGGGAATGATTTTTGATTATAAGCGCAAAAGCCACAGCGCCGTCGTTGAACAAGAGTGGCTTCGTATGGGATCGGCTCAAAAGGCGACAGTCATTCCAAGCGCGATCTCGAGCCGATTCTGCCACGGATTCAATCTGCTGGCTTTGTTTTCTCCTGATGAAAGAACCTTGCTTTACAAGCTCCATGGTCAAGGAAGTGCTGTGAATCCCGGATTGCTCCAGAGCGCAGAGCAGACGGTCATTCTCAAGGCTATTTTTCTGAATGTCATTTCGTTGAGGGCGGCTGGAAAAGGCGGGAACTATAGACTGATTTTCAGGGCGAAGGAGAAGGTAGATGACTTGGATGTGGCATTTCTCCTAGACCGGCTTAAACTGGCTAAGGTTGAAGAAATTCTAGGTAGTCTGATGGGATATGCCACAAAGTATGGGAAGCCATACGCTGGTTTCGTTTCCGGTCTGCGCATGGCGAATTGTAAGGATCTTCTTCCCCTCGCCAAAGGCTTTTTCGTTACCCTTAAAGCGTTCCTGAAAGGGGCAAAGGATGATGCCGACATCTTGAGGTTGCTGCGTGACGAGTGCCAGGTCGCTACTCAGAAGGATTTGTGGACTGGCGCAGCGGAACCGGTTTTCGGAGTCTGGACGACAGCGGTGTCGCTTTGCGTCGCCACGACCGGAGACCGGTCACACACGAAAGTGCATGAATTTGACAGGGATGTGCCCCCTACCGCCCAGGAATCGAAAGATTTGCTCCGGACAATCAAGGCAGTGCCACGTTCGGCGATGGAGCGTGAAGTCGCGGCCTGTTTAGCGTGGATCAAGGCTTGGGAAAGTGCTGACTGGAAGTTTTTGGCTGAGAATCCTGTCCCACCCACATTCAACATCGGGACTCCCTCATCGTGGCTGCAGTGGCACTACAATATCGTAGGGACACATTCAGTGTTTAGCGCAGTGTCCGAGGTCTGCTTCCGCGAAGTCGTTTTGAAAGAGGCCAATGAAGCAGACGTTGATGGATTTCCAAAGAAGAGATCTGCAATGGTAAGCAAGGTTGTTCCGGGCAGTGACTCGCGTGCGCAACTGGCAATGGTGGCAACGATCGGAGAGAAGATTGTGTTCTTTGAAGGCAAGTGTGTCACAGCAAATCATATTGGGGACAAAAGCAAAGAGCTTTACGACCGGGTTGGTGACTTCAAGCGGGCGTGCCATGCCGCCGGTGTCGAAGGAGAAGCAGTGCTCGTAATTGACGGCGATTTCTCTGATGATGCGATCAAAGAATTGGCTTCACCGGAAGCGTATGATCGGATTTACTCGATGGAGGAACTCTTGCCCAAGAAGTCCTCCTGATAAAGAGCTTAGTGGACAGCTTCCAGCAAAAGCTCGGCGTGGGTCTTTTGGATGCCCCATGAGGTGAGTATATCCTCAGTGCACTCACCAAGTTGCTGCCGTGTCTTGATGCCCTGGGTGAGCAGAATCTGGAGAGTTTGTTCCCCCGGCGCGGTGATTCGGCTGGCTTTAGGATCCGCTTCTTGCCGACGCCGATTCTCATCTCTTACGGTGCCGGAGATGCCACGAATGACTCCTCCAAGTGGGCTTGCATAGCGGAGACTCGCAGTGAGTTGGAAAATCCGCCTGCTGAGAGTTTTGAAAGCTTTCTCGACCGGTTTGACCTGGGTTTTGTCGAGATGGTGGTCTTCCAGAAGATGATGGTAGAAATGAGGCACCTCCAGGAGACGCTCAAGACCATGGAGCAGCCAGATGGTGCGGTCCACGACCTCGTCGCGTCGCTCCTCCAGATCCGGCACGGCATAGTTGTCCGCCACGGTGGACAGGGCTTCACCTTGGGCGAGATCATGAAGAAGGAGTGCAGCGTGAAGGCTGAGGACTGTGCGTTGATAGGCCTTTGCCGGAGGCAGACCAGAACGCTGATGCTGGTCCAGCAGACCAAAGAGGCCCGGAAGGTCAGGGGCGGAGGGACCGGGGAACCAATCGCTGAGCAGGCGGGAACGTTCACCGCCAGACAAGTCGGAGTGAAAACGGCGCATCGCTGCGTCCAAATCCTTGTTCCAACGGATGAGGGGCTTGAAGGAGTCGCTGCTCAGGAGGGTGAGGAGCAGCAGATCCACCTGGCTCAGGTGCAGCACGCCTGCGCCATCGGGATGTGTGGAGAGGGCATCGCGGAGAAACGCACCCCAACCGGCGGCAAGATCCGGTGGCACCAGCGTTCGGGCAGAGGTTTTCCCGAGAGCGGTCAGGTGCAGCAGTCCGGTGTCATCCTCTTCCCAGATCAGCCGCCAGGAACGAAGCACTCGTAGACATTTCGGAAGATCGGCTGCGAGGCTTTTCCCTCCCCAAAGTGAATCGACAAGATCGTAAAGGGAATCGCTGGTGACGGGTCCACGGCGGAGTAGAAGCCCCATGATGGCCGCCAGCCGGCGGGGGTCCTCGTGGTCCGGGTAGCCGAGGCTCCGGCGCTCCGCGGGCAGCAGACTCGAGGCGAGAGAGGGGAGTTTCTCGTCCCGGATTTGCTCTAGGACGACTTCCAAGTCCTCACGGTCGGCATCGAGGAAGACCCACCCTGTTCCTTCACGGTCGCCACGACCGGCACGACCGAGCATCTGCAGTATCTCTTGCGTGGCGAGAGAGGGTTCGTCACCGCCACGGTCCGGGTCGAGGAGCAGGACATGGGTGGCGGGAAGATTCACTCCCATCATCAGAGCAGTGGTGGCGAAAACCACCCTAAGGGAGTCAGAAGGATCGGTAATTCGGCGTCTGACCTCGGCACGACTCGGCTGGGAAAGGTCTGCATGATACCAGGCAGCTCCGGCATTCATGCAATCTACGAGGTCCTGCGGAGATTCTCGCCCCTTCTTGCCGGAGATCAAAGAGGCAATATCCCGAGCCTGCTTGCGGGCGCGGTTTTTCTGGTAAACGAAGCAAAGCACCCGGTGGTCGGGATTCTCAGCGAGGATGTTCTGGATCAGCGTTTGTGCACAGGAGTCTTTTGTTTCACCCCGCTCAATGAGGACCGACTTCTTGTGCAAGGCGGGGGTGCGGACGGTTTGGCTCACCACCGTGCACGGATCCAACCAAGCGGCCAGATCGGCGGGATTGCTGACCGAAGCCGAGAGCATCACAATCCGGGGAGCAGAGGGCAGCGAGCGAAGCTGGGCGACGAGGAATTCAAGTCCTGGTCCACGATGCCTGTCTGCGAGCACATGGATCTCGTCGATCACGATACAGGAGAATGTCTTGAGCCAATCGGAGGCATCCTCACGTCGGGTGAGTGCATCAAAGCGCTCATAAGTGGCGACCACGATTTCTTCCGGGGGAGCCTCGTCATCGAGGAATTCGTCGGTAATCCGGTAGTCGCCAGTGGTGAGACGGACCTTGGGTCGCTTCTTGACAGGGAGATGGGAAACAAGGGTTTTGATCTGATCCCTCTGTTCCTCGGCGATGGCGCGGAGGGGGGTGAGGAATGCCGCCCGTTTCCCCTTCATCGCCGCCTGAACAGCCAGCACCTGCCCAACGAGGGACTTGCCGCCGTTAGTAGGCGCGCAAATCAAGGCATGGCGGCGCTCCTCTTGGATCTTTTGAACTACAAAGGCTTGGTGCTGGATGGGGCGGAAGGATCTTCCAGTCAGGAAACTAGTGATTGCCGTGGCAAGCGGGGCGTCGAATAACGACGAGATGGGCACATCCCCCGAAGGAGGGAGGGCCGGGATACCGGATATTCCAAGGGAGACACGTTTCACGAAAAAATCCTACAATGCTGTCCGGCAAAATAGGAATCGGAAAATCATCTTATTCACGCCAGTAACAACGGATGCTTGCCGGATCGATTTGGATAATAAAGTATCTATCAGTGATCGGTAAACCTTAGCTAAATGATCTCCCCTAACACGTTCCTCAAAGCGCTCGAGTCAGTGGGGCGCAAGCCCAACAAGGGGCAAAGCGCTGCTGTATCGGCACCTAAGGAGACCCCCCTCTTTGTTGTCGCCGGTCCCGGCACTGGCAAGACGGCCTGTCTAACGATGCGGATGCTGAAGCTCATCTATGTGGATGGTGTTTCTCCCAGAGGGATTCTCGCCACAACCTTCACAAAGAAGGCGGCAGCTGAATTGAGGTCGCGATTGTTGAGTTGGGGCTATGGGGTGCACGAGTATCTACTGGCAGATCCCAAACTGCCGAAGATGCAACGTCTGTGGTTGGAGCAGAAGGTAGATATCAACCAGGTGCGGACCGGAACGATCGACAGTCTATGTGAGGAGCTGCTGCGTGATTTCCGTGATCCAGGGGCTGACCCGCCAACGCTGGCGGATGAATTTGTTGCCAGCACTTTACTGCTGCGGGCTGGTATGTTTGGCAATGGGCGTTACAAAGATAATGATTTTGATGGCTTCCTTTGTGATACTAGGGGCACCGGCAAGTTCGGCTGGCACCTGGGTGTGAAGACTGACCTGGTCCGCACGATGTGGGACCGCAGGCATCATGATCAACTGGATTGGAAAAAGTTTGCCAAAGCAGGAAGCACTCCACAGGAAAAGTCTGCGCGCACTCACTTAGACGAAGCGTTAGCGGATTATTCGAAGGAACTGAGCGACCGGATCATGGTGGACTTTTCCCAACTTGAACAAACAGTCCTAGAGCGATTGCAGGCTGGTGGCATGAAGGAGTTTACCGATGAGTTAGAGGTGGTGCTGGTTGATGAGTATCAGGACAGCAACCTGTTACAGGAGCGCCTATACTTTGAAATGGCGAAGAGCTGTGGAGGAGCGCTTACGGTAGTCGGTGACGACGATCAAAGTCTCTACCGCTTTCGGGGAGCGACGGTGGACCTGTTCAGCAAATTTGAGGAGAGGTATGGGAGCGTGAAGGAATTTAAGCAGAAGCCACTGCAAGTTTTCCTGAACGAGAACTACCGATCATCCACGACGATCATCGAGTTCGTCAATACATATGCTACGATGGACAAGGGCTACCAGTCGGTGCGAGTAAAGGGCAAGCCGGCACTGGTTAATCCTCTCAAACGGAAAGAGGAGATCCCCATTCTGGGAATGTTCCGGGATACGCTTGATGAGTTAGCCGAGGATCTAGCCAAGTTCATCTACGATGTGACTAAGGGAAAGGGACGGAAGGTGGGCACCAATCTGATCCGGGTGGATGCTAAGAAAGGTGATGTGGGGGATTGCGCGCTTCTATGCAGCTCACCCCGTGAGCACGGATTTGCCATGCCTGGGCAGCCACCAAAAGAGCGTTTTCCTCTGCGCTTAAAGCAAGAACTCGCTGATCTTGCCACTCCAATGGCAATCTTTAATCCCCGTGGGCAGGATTTTTCCAGTATACCGATCGTGAGAAGATTGGCGGGACTTTTACTCATGTGTCTCGATCCAGATGGGAATGCCGAGGACAAGGTGACAAAGGGACTTGGACAGGGAGTGCGTCTTGAGTTCCAAGCGTGGGCTACAGAAACCACCAACTGGCTTAAGCCTGGCAAGGCACCCAAAGGTTTGATCGATTTCGTAGAGCGATGGAGCAAGCGTGATCCGGGTAGAACCGGCTATAAATGGCCGAAGAACACACCTTGCATCGACTTACTTTATGCACTCGTTCATTGGTTGCCAGAACTACACGACGATCCGGAAGGACAGGTATATTTGGAAGTTTTCACCCGCCAGCTCGGAGCAGCGGAGCAGGTGAGCGGCTACAAGGCCCGGGTGATCACCGGAGCGCAGGAAACGGGCAAGCCGGATCATGCTCTCACTTCAGTCGGACATTTGCTCCTGTATTTTCTGGCACCCATCGCCTCCGGCACTGCCAAGGTGGATGAGGAGTTGATCGAGAGCTTCCCGCGTGACCGGCTGAACGTGCTTTCCATCCACCAGAGCAAAGGACTGGAGTTCCCCTTGGTGATCGTGGACGTGGGATCGGATTACAAACGAAACCACCGAGCCAATGCGTTCAAACGTTTCCCGGAAGAACCAAACACGCCACATAGACTGGAAGACCTGATGCGGGTTCACAGTCCGCTGTCAGTCCTGAAACGAGGCGGAGTAGACAGGGCCTTCGATGACCTTTACCGGCAATACTTCGTCGCCTTCAGCCGGCCACAGGATGTCTTGCTGATGGTGGGGCTGAATGCCTCACATCCTGACCGTGGAAGTGTCCATAACGTCGCTACTGGCTGGAATCGCAAACAAGTGAACCAGTGGCAGGGGAAGCTGCCGTTTACGGATATTTGAATTATGCCACTCTCCGTCCGACCACCCGTCCACACCTTGCCTTCCTACAGCCTGACGAGCGATCTGCTCGGCTTCCTACGCTGCGGCTTGCAGTATCGTTATTCACGGATCGGTAATCTACCACCATCCCACCCGGTGCAGCTTTGGTTCGGGCAGTTCATCCATGCGGTGCTTGACGAGAGCTACCGACAGGTGAAAGAGGGGCAAATGGCGCTCCCACCTTGGTCTGAGGATGATCTCAGGAAGATCATGGATCGGATCAGTGCGCGGTTGTCAGCACGAAACATCCGTTGCTGGGATGACGATTCAAAGGTTTTGGGAGAACGGCGCGCCACGGCGGCCGTGAATGAGCTGGGACCTTTGCTTTTCCCTCTGATCAACCAGTCTGAAGTGCGGGTGCGCGGGGCACGCAAGTTGCCCGATGACGTCAAAGGCATTCGCGACATCGAGCGCTACGAGATGCTCGGAGTCATCGACGTCGTCACTCAGGTCGAGCTGTTCAATCCAAAGTTC
>Ga0114970_10001528_pt1 | contig 17292 bp, 15 predicted proteins | sample M_140205_XF_Meta_FD_87030 | JGI IMG/M metagenome (GOLD analysis project Ga0114970, IMG submission 87030) | Freshwater microbial communities from Lake Montjoie, Canada to study carbon cycling - M_140205_XF_MetaG | ecosystem: Environmental > Aquatic > Freshwater > Lake | place: Lake Montjoie... | reverse complement strand
CGACATTTACGCCCTATTAAAATTAAAAAAGAAAAATAGATTTCAATAAAAAAGCCCGAAATATTTCGGGCTTTTTTATTGAAATCTATTTTTCTTTTTTAATTTTAATAGGGCGTAAATGTCGACATATCCTTTTTTTCAAAAGGTTTAATTGAAAGAATAGGAATGTCACTCAAATTGATGACATGCTGGGCCTTTGAGCCGATGAAAAAATCAATCCAATCAGTTTCCTGCTGGGTCATAATCATAATCAAATCACCTTTTACTTTTTTAGCATATGCTATTACGCCTTCAGCAATGTTACTGCCATCAACAAATTCTGCGGTGCTTTCAATACCCTTTTCTTCAATAAATTTCTTTACCTGATTAATTTGCCTTTTTAATTTGTTCACCTTAAACTCATCATGGCTATCCAAAACAGAAACAATTCGAACACTAGATCCAAAGAGTTTTGCCAATTCTACTGCTTTACTAACTTTTTCCTTGGTTTCCTTCGTTAAATCCAAGGGCAAAATAATGTTTTTACATCCCTGTCTATGCATTTTTCCTTTAATCGTAATCACTGGACATGGGGAATCACGCAATACACTCATGGTATTTGAACCGATGAATTTATTCTTGATACTTGATTTATTATGCGTTCCCATGATGATAAAAGTAGCCTTTAGCCGATTGGCTACCTTAACGATTTGCTCATAAACCTTCCCTTTTACTACCAAGGTGCTAATTTTAATGCCGGACTCCTTGGTGGTATCTTCAGCTAATTTATCCAATTTTGCCCTGATTTTATCCTTGGCTTCTTTAGATGCTTCACTCTTGAAAAGTAGCTTTGAGATCGGATTGGAGGTGTCCTGGTCCATCACATAAAGCAAGGTGATTTCTGTTTTTGTAAGTCTTGCCAGGTTGAAAGATTGATTCAGTGCAATCAATGCCTGTTCTGAAAAGTCCATAGGGACAAGAATATGATTTTTTAATGAATTCATTTTGAATGGAATAATTTTGCTTATTTTCGTGCAAATTTACAAAAATATCCTTATGAAACAAATTCCTGAGTCTGAGCTTATATTGAATGGTGATGGCAGTGTCTATCACTTGAATTTACTTCCTGAAGAACTTGCTGATACCGTAATTACCGTTGGTGATCCGGATAGAGTGCCTGTGGTTTCTAAATTTTTTGATTCGATTGAGTTGAAAAAACAAAAAAGAGAATTCGTTTCCCATACCGGCACTTTAAATGGCAAAAGACTGACTGTTCTTTCCACAGGAATTGGCACGGATAACATTGACATTGCTTTTAATGAATTAGATGCCCTTGTTAATATTGATCTTAAAACCCGTTTAATAAAAGAAAAGCTTTCTTCCTTAAAAATTATTCGTTTGGGTACCTCTGGTGCTTTGCATGCCGATATTCCGGTTGACTCATTCGTGTTTTCAACCTATGGATTGGGCCTTGACGGGGTATTGAATTTTTATGTGCTTGAAAATAATGCGCATGAAAGCGAGGTAATCGAGGCTTTTAGAAAACACTATCCATCCAATGGCGTGCTTGCACAGTCGTATTTGAGTAGTGTTTCTTCTTTGCTTGAAAATAAAATATCTGACGGACTGATTAAAGGAATTACCGCCTCTTGCTGTGGCTTTTATGGTCCGCAGGGTAGGGTGCTTAGGGGGCAATTAGCCCGTCCTGATTTCTTGGAAAGACTCAATAGTTTCCAATTTGGAGACCTTCGTGTAACCAATTTTGAGATGGAAACAGGTGCCATGTACGGACTAGCAAGGGTTTTAGGTCACGAGGTATGCTCTGTAAATGCCATTGTAGCCAATCGAATCACCTTAGAGCATACCCATAGGGCAGAACAAACCATTGATGAAATGATTGAAATGGTATTGCATCGATTGACCCAGAACTAATTTTTAGAATAAATTACAAATTCATAAACCTTTTATTTCTCTCTAGCGTAAAAATGGCTTATAAAATTTGACGCCATAATTGGATGAACGAAAAAGAAATTGACGCGATGATCCGTCTGCTGGATGATCCGGATACAGAGATATTTAACCATATTGAAACCCGCCTGGTATCAATGGGTAAGGAAGTTATTCCCATCCTGGAAAATGAATGGGAAGTAAATTTTAATCCCCTCATTCAAAATCGAATTGAAAATATTATCCATAAGATTCAGTTCGAAAATGTCCTAATTTCTCTCAAGGATTGGGCTGAAAATGCATCCGAGAATTTACTTCAAGGTGCAATTCTTGTTGCCAAATATCAATATCCGGATTTGGATGCAGAAAAAATTGGTATCCAAATTGAACAGATGACTCGAGATATTTGGCTCGAACTCAATGACAACCTTACCGCTCTCGAAAAGGTTCGCATTTTGAATAACTTCATGTTTAAGGTCTTTGACTTCAGTGGCAATACGACCAATTACCATGCCCCCCAAAACTCATTTATCAATATTGTTTTGGAAAGCAAAAAAGGAAATCCCCTTTCTTTAAGTATATTATATAGCTTAATAGCCCAAAAGCTCGAAATTCCAATCTTGGGGGTCAATTTACCGGAACATTTTATAGTGGCGTATATGGATGAAGTGGGTATCGTACCCTACAAACCGGAAGAAAAAACACCATCCGCAGTTCTGTTTTATATCAACCCTTTTAGCAAAGGTTCTATAATAGGCAGAAAAGAAATTGATGCTTTTCTCAAACAGCTTAAAATCGATCCGATGGATTCCTATTATGAGCCTTGCGATAATATAGCCATTATCAAAAGATTATTGAGAAATCTAATGTATTCCTATCAGAAATTAGGCGATCATGATAAAATGGATGAACTCAATCAGATGATGCACACCATCCAAAAATTTAACAATGCATCTGAAGAACCTGGTGATGCTAATGAATAATTTTAGAAATCGTACTAAAAATAATGCGGACATCCGTCCATAAACTTTTTTCTGAGATATATTTGAGGTTTAAAAGGAGTTTTTGAGGCATAATTTCTTGAATATAGGTCTCTTCAGGGTTTGGGGAGGCGCCTAAAATTTCGTTCTCATTGGAAAATGCAATAGATGCATAATCGGTAATGCCAGGCTTTACCAGTAAAACCTGCCTTTGCGTTTCACTATATAAATCCGTATATTTTTTTACCTCCGGACGGGGGCCAACTAAACTCATATCTCCCAACAATACATTTAATAGCTGAGGTAGCTCATCAAGTTTGTATTTGCGCAAATAATATCCGGTACGCGTAATCCTTTGGTCTCGAGAACCTACCGTCAGAAGGCCTTTGCGATCTGAACCTTTTTTCATGGTTTTGAATTTAAATAAATAAAATTCAATTCCATTTTTGCCAATTCGCTTTTGTCTATAAATCACCCTTCCTTCCAAATCTGAAAGAACACAAAGCGAAATAATCAGCAGAATAGGGGATAATAAAATCAGACCGATCAAAGAAAAAATCACATCAAATAATCTTTTGGCCATAAAAGGTTTAATTTTTTTGAAAATTCAAAACCTTTTCAACAGCATCCACAACGGACTGAATGACCTTTTCTGCTTGTAATGTACTGAGGTCAAAAAATACCGGTAATGAAATTTCTCTTGAATATTGCTGATAGGTTTCAGGATAATCATGGATGGAATATCCCAATTTTTTGTAATAACTCATCATGGGAACCGGAATAAAATGAACATTGACCGATACATCTTGGTCGAAAATATGCTTCATTATTTCATCCCTTTGTTCTTCATTGATATTTTTGATTTTCAAGGGGTAAAGGTGATAACTGGAAATTTTGCCTGTTTCTAGATTTTCCATCATTGGAAGCTCTGCCCATGCATATTTGCCAAGTCCTTGGTTATAGATGTCAAAAATTTCTCTTCTTCTGGGTAGGGTTTCCCCTTCGTATCTGTCGAGTTCAACAAGCCCAATAGCGGCAAGGATATCGGTCATATTCATTTTGTAACCTGCCTCTACGATATCATACTTCCAATTCCCTTTTTGTGTTTTGGCAAGTGCATCTTTGTTTTGACCATGTAAAGATTTTATACAAAGTTTGGTATATATTTCTTCATTGTCAAAACCATCAGATAAATTCAGCGCAATGGCACCTCCCTCGGCCGTGCTGAGGTTTTTTACCGCATGAAAAGAAAAAACAGAAACATCTGTCAAGGAGCCGGACTTTTTTCCCGCTATTTCTGCTCCTAATGAATGGGCGGCATCAGCCAAAATAAGAATTCTTCCCAGCTGCGTCTGTTCAGCTGTTGATGCATTAAAGAGTGCCTTTATTTCGGGTCTGCGAACCAATGCATTCAGTTTTTCATAGTCGCAGGGCAGTCCGCCGAAATCAACAGGCATAATTACCTTGGTTTTAGGGGTGATGGCTTTTTCAATGGCAGGAAGTGAAATATTGAAATCACTATTCACATCTACAAATACCGGCTTTGCTCCACAGTGCATAATTACATTGGCTGTGGCAGAATAGGTATATGCAGGTAGGATTACTTCATCACCTTCTTGCACACCAAACCACCTGAGGATCAGCTCAAGGCCTGCTGTTGCGGAATTTAAACAAAGTGTTTTTTTGTTTCCACAATAGTCTGTTAATTTTTTTTCAAATAATTTGGTTCTGGGTCCCGTGGTAATCCATCCTGATTTTAAAGTAGCTACTACTTCATCAATGATGAGTTGATCCATACGGGGAGGGGAGAATGGAATCATGCTTTTTTTTGCAAAGATTCATATTTTTTACCAATTTTTAAAATAGAATCAGGTATTTATGCTTCATTTGGACGCATTTATTGTTTTTTTTCATTAAAAAATTTAACTTTGTCGAAAATCTCGAATATATGAAAAAAAATATACTATTTATCGCCCTTTTTGCCCTTGCGGCTTGTTCTTCACCTAATCTGGAATTTTCTCCTGCCAAACAAAAAGTAGAAAGCCTGATTAAAGATATCGATAAAGATAAATTTAAAGAAGTATCAGATTATTATACCGAACAATTTTTAAACTCTGAAACTTTTGAAGCCCGAACCGCAAAATTTAAACAATTCAATGAAATTTATGGCAAGGTCGTTCAAATAACTCTCATTGATAGCTCCAAAACTGAAAAAAAAGGTGGCGAAAATAGTTTGATATTAACCTATCGCATCAAGCATGAGCGACTTTCAACCGTTGAGGTTTTTAATGTCGTAAAAGATGGTGGTGATTATAAAATAGCAGGTCAAAGTATAAAATCTACTGAAAACTAGTTCTACTTCTTCGGAGTGTGTTATTTATACACATCTACACATTTTAATTTTATAGAGGATCCCCCTCCTTGTTTATAGCCCTTTATAAGCAATAAATATTACCTTTGTTTTTCATTAATTTCTAATTTCTTGAGTGGAGTAAATAATTATTTGTCGGTAGAAGGAATTTCTAAATCCTATGGATTAGCACCTTTATTTACCGATCTGACCTACGGTATTGCCCGCGGACAGAAGGTTGCCTTGATAGGTATCAATGGTTGCGGAAAATCTACCTTGTTGAAGATTTTTGCCGGAGAAGAAACCCCTGATACGGGTGAAGTCGTGTATAGAAGAGGAATTCGTCTGGGGTATTTATCTCAGGAGCCTGTGTTTGATGAATCAGGTACGGTTATGCAAAATGTTTTCAAAAGCGGAAGTGAAATCATAAGCCTGATCAGGGAGTATGAGCATCTAATCATGCATACTGATGAATCTGAAGAATCGCAAAATAAATTGCATGAGGTCATGGAAAAAATTGATGCCCTTGACGCATGGAATTATGAACAAAAAATCACACAAATACTTTCTAAATTAGGTATCATTGATATCGACCAGCCTATTTCGTCTCTTTCAGGCGGACAAAGAAAGCGGGTGGCCATGGCCGCAGTCCTTATTGATGAACCTGATTTTATAATCATGGATGAGCCTACCAATCATTTGGATGTGGAAATGATTGAATGGCTTGAAGATTATTTGGCAACAAAAGACATGACCCTTCTGTTTGTAACCCATGATCGATATTTTTTGGATCGCGTAGCCGATGAGATTATTGAGCTGGATAATAGCAAAATATACAGCTATAAGGGTGATTATGCTTATTTTCTTGAGAAAAAAGCTGAACGCGAAATGATGGATGCTGCTGCTCAGGATAAGGCAAAAAATACCTTTCGTAGAGAATTGGAATGGATGCGAAGACAGCCCAAAGCGCGCACTACCAAGTCAAAATCTCGAATTGATTCCTTCTATGAAGTAAGTGAAAAGGCCAATAAAAGACGTGAAGAAATTAATATCCAACTGGATGTAAAAACAACACGCCTAGGTGGGAAAATCCTCGAAATGAAACATGTTTATAAATCATTTGGGGAGCAAAAAATCGTAAATAATTTCAACTATATCTTTAAAAAAGGCGAAAGAATTGGTATTGCCGGTAAAAATGGATCCGGAAAAAGTACTTTTCTCAATATGATAACTGGAATTTTGGAGCCTGATTCCGGTAAAATCAATGTCGGAGATAACACCGTTTATGGGTATTATTCTCAGATGGGGCTGAAGCTCAACGATGAAATGAAAGTAATCGATGTGGTGAAAGAATATGCCGAAGTGATTGAAACTAGTGATGGCTCAAAAATTACGGCATCGCAATTTCTACAGCTTTTTCATTTTCCGCCAGCAAAGCAATATGCCCTCGTATCCCGCCTCAGCGGTGGTGAAAAAAGACGACTTCATTTGTTAAGTGTGCTCATTAGAAATCCCAATTTCTTAATTCTCGATGAACCCACAAATGACCTAGACCTTCTTACATTAAGTATTCTTGAAGATTTCCTAATAGGCTTTAAAGGTTGCTTGCTTATTGTTTCTCACGATAGATATTTTATGGATAAACTCGTGGATCATATTTTTGTTTTTGAGGGTGAAGGGAATATCAGAGATCTCAATGGAAATTATTCAGATTATCGTCGTTGGAAAGATGAACAAGATCAACGGCTTATTCAGGATGTAAAAAAAGAACCTGTAAAGGTCGTCGAGGTGGCAGAACCTGAAAGTCTCGTCGAAAAAAAACGGAAACTAAATTTTAATGAACAAAGAGAGTTTGCAAATCTTGAATCTGAAATTCAATTGCTCGAGACTGAAAAAACCCAACTGACTGAAAAATTAAGTTTATCAAATGCTTCGCATGATGATTTGGTTAAATGGGCAATGGACATTGAAAAAGTAATTAACCAGATTGAAATGAAAAGCTTGAGATGGATTGAATTATCTGAGTGTATATAATTTAACTACTCACTTCTTTTACTTTTTGATTTAGCTTTTTAATTAGCCAATCTGCATGTTTGTGATAGAATCTTTTGCTTTCATATCCCATGACCCATTCAATGCCCAATATGGCATTGCTTAAGAATATTTCATCGAATGATTTTATCTCTGAGGGCAAAATACTTCTTTCAATAATTTGTTTGCCTTCTTCTCGAAGTATTTCGATAAGTTGATTTCTCATAATACCTGGTAATCCGGCATCTGAAAGGGGGGGAGTATAAAAGATGCCTTGTTTCACCATGAAAATATTGGACTTGGTGGTTTCTGAAATTCCTCCATCTTCATTTAAAATGATGCATTCATCCACATCTTTTTCTCGGGCGGAAAGGCCCGCCATGACATATAGCATGGCAGAAGACGCTTTAAGGCCGGAAAGAATGTTTTTGCTTTTTTTGATGGTGTCAAAAACATCAATGCGCAAGCCTCTCTCATTTAAACGGTATAAAGAATCTTCTATGGGTGAAATACTAAGGATAAAGGACCCTTCTGATGAAAGAGGGGCATAAAAACCACCTTCATTTCTGTAAAATTGCAATCGGATTCTTCCGTCTTTTTTTATTTTATTTTTTTCAGCAAGCTCCTTACAGGCTTCTAAAATATAGTTTTTATGAATGCCTTTAGCCGGACTCATTTTCAAAAGATCAAGACCATTTTTTAGCCTAGCGAAATGTGCATCAAAAAATAGAATTTTTTTGTCGTGAAAACGCATGCTTTCAAATACGCCATCACCATATGAAAAGGCCCTATTTCGACTTGTGAATAGGGGCGTATCAGAAGTGAAGATCTTACCGTTATGATTGATGTAATTTTCCAAAATGTATAATATCAAAAATTGTCTATTGAAGCCCTTTTAATCTTTCTTTTGCAGCTGTATAGTTGGGGTCTGCTTGCAGGGCTTTTTGATAATCAGTTTTTGCATTTGATTTATTTCCCATCATTTCATAAGCCAATCCTCTATTGAAATAAGCAGCGGTATAGGATGGATCTATTTGGATAGCATTCCCAAAATATCCTACTGCTACATCATATTTTTCTAAATAGACCAAATAAATATAGCCCTGATTATAATGGGCATATTTATTCATGGGATTGATGGATTGAATATGTTTATAGTCTTCAATGGCCTTTTGTGCTTGTCCATGTTCTTGAAGAAACATCGCCCTGCCGTAGTAGGCTTCCTCGCTATTGGAATGTAGGCTGAGAGCTGTGGTAAAATATTGAACAGATAAAGCATTCTGTTTCAAACTAAATAAGATGCCAAGTTGCATAAAGGCATCATAATAGGATGGATCTTGTTCTGTTGCCGTTTGAAAACTTGAAATCGCCTTGGCAGTGTCTCCAGCTTCCTTAAAATTCATGCCTTTCATGAAATATGCCTTGGGATTAAACTTATCTTGCTGCAATACCTGATCCAAATATTGAATAGAAAGTTTGTGCTTTTTAACAAGTAAATATAATTCTGCCAATTTTAGATTGGCATCTTTGTTTTGAGGGTCGATTTGAAGGGCTTTTTCCAAAGCAGTCTTTGCTAGCAATGATTTTTTTCCGGCAAAATAAATGTCCGCTAAAACCTGGTAAAATTTGGATTGGCTAGAGTCTATTTTTATCGCAAATTGAATATCCTTTAAGGCTTCACCAAAATTCTTCAGCTGTATATACAATAATGCCCGCGAATGCAGCAAATTTGGATTTTTGGGATCTAATTGCAGCTTGCTATTCAGATTTTCAAGACTATATTTGACGGTATCTTGGCTTGATGTGCTACTTTCTGCATTACCTGATACATTCTTTTCGGAATTTTGTTTGCAAGAAAATTGGGTGAGGAGTATACATAAAAACACAATGAAATATTTACCCATGATATTTCTGCTTATTTTGTCATGTTGTCCATCCATATTGGCAAGTTTGCTGAAGGTATGGAATAAAAAATAAATGTAAAATTTCAGCAGTGTTCAGAAAGAACACTGCTGAAAATAATTTTGTTATTGGGCAATTGATAGCTTTTCCTTGATTTTTTGCTCTAGTTCAGCAAATAGTTCTGGGTTATCCAAAAGCAATTGTTTAACAGAATCTCTACCTTGTCCTAGCTTTGTTTCTCCATAACTGAACCATGAGCCACTTTTTTTAATAACGCCTTGCTCAGCTCCGATATCAATGATTTCTCCCACTTTTGAAATGCCTTCACCATATAAAATATCAAATTCAGCAAGTCTGAATGGTGGGGCAACCTTATTTTTAACAACTTTAACTTTGGTGCGATTTCCAATGATGTTTTCACCATCTTTTATTTGTCCAATTCTCCTGATATCAAGTCTTATAGAAGCATAAAATTTCAATGCATTACCACCTGTAGTAGTTTCAGGATTTCCAAACATCACCCCAATTTTCTCTCTCAGCTGATTGATAAAGATGCAGCAACATCCACTTCTGCTAATATTGGCAGTAAGTTTACGGAGGGCTTGCGACATCAAACGAGCATGTAAACCCATTTTTGAGTCTCCCATTTCTCCCTCAATTTCACTTTTAGGTGTTAAGGCAGCCACGGAGTCAATAATGATAATATCAATAGCACCAGAACGAATCAAATTGTCTGTAATTTCAAGTGCTTGCTCCCCATTGTCTGGTTGAGATATCAATAGGTTTTCAATATCAACACCAAGTTTTTGGGCATAGAAACGATCAAATGCATGCTCTGCATCGATAAAAGCGGCTATTCCTCCTCTTTTTTGAACTTCTGCCATGGCATGAATGGCCAGTGTCGTTTTTCCGGATGATTCAGGTCCGTATATTTCAATGACTCTACCTTTTGGGAATCCGCCGATGCCTAAAGCAAGATCTAAACTCAGTGAGCCTGTGGGTATAAATTCCATGGGCTCAATAGCTGAATCTCCCAATTTCATGATGGTGCCTTTGCCATAGGTTTTTTCAAGACGGTCCAGTGTTAATTGAAGGGCTTTTAATTTTTCTGTTGTTGCTGTACTCATGTTTTTAATATTTAAAATGATAAAAAATAAAAAATGATTTGTTTAATTACTTTTTTTAATGGTATGGGCTATATAAAAGTTTTTGTTGACCAAAAATGTACTCTCTATGAATTTTAATTAAGCCCATATTAAAATTCATTTCCCGGTGCATGGGGGAGAGGAGGTGGTTTTAACAGTATCGTATAAATATTACGATACGAATTTGTTTTTTAATCATACCGGAGTAGCACCATCTATTTCCGAATCCTTGCAAAGATATAAAAACATTTTTGTTGCTTGCAATTGTGTTATAAATTATTTGTGGTTCCCAAATGAAAGTTATATCTTATTGATAGTCTGTTTATTGCAAATAAAAAGAACCTTTTATGCAATCAATTGTTTAAACAAATTACCATCTACCGCCTTCTTTCAAAGAATTCCATGTAAATTGAATATAAATTATTGAAATTCAATTATTTATATTCAATTTGGGCTTCCAATTCACCTTTGTTATTTGGCAAATACTTTTTTCAAAATATCTGAAATTCTAGCAGCCGGATCCTGCCTGATTTTTAGTTCTTCCTGAGCTACCAAGTAAAATAAGCCATCAAGGGCTTTATTGGTAACATAATCATTCAAATCGGGGTTTTGTTTTTGAACAAAGGGGATTTGATTGTATTTACTCATCAAGGGGTTCCAATAGCGAGTGACCTCTACCTGTTCAAGGGCATTTTTAACCACAGGAAGAAATTTTTGCTTTAGCTCATTCTGGGTTGCATTTTTCAAGAATAAAGTAGCCGCATCATTATTTCCTTTCAAGATGTTCATGCCGTCGGAAATAGTCATACCGGTAACGGCATTCACAAAAATAGGCGCAGCATCCTTTGCCGCTTTCTCTGCTGCTCGATTTAGGGTGGTAACAAACTCATCAACCTGTTTGTTGAAGCCTATTGCCCTTAGTTTTTCTTCCATACTAGCCGCCTGTGGGGGAAATGGAATTTTTATCGCTGTATTTTTTAAAAATCCATCTACAGCAGAAGCTTTTCCGCTAGAGTTGTTGCTGCCAACGGTGAGGGCTTCTTTGAGACCTTTTACGATGTCATCCTGACTGAGTGGGGCACTGCCACCATTTAAAGTTTTATTCACTTGTTTTCCAATTGATTTAAAATCAATTTGTGCGCAAGCTGGCAAGGTGATAACCGCCGACAAGGCGATGGCATAAAAAACTTTTTTCATTGTATATTTTTTTGGAACAACGAAGGTAAACAATTATTTTGCCAAAAATTTTAAAAAACAGAAAAATGGTGAATGCTGAAGTGATTGCAATTGGTGATGAGTTGCTGATTGGGCAGGTAATAAATACAAATGCCGCATGGATAGGGCAAAGGTTGAGTATGATAGGTATTAAAAACGATTTTGTGAGCACCGTGGGCGATCAAAAACAACATATTCTTTCCGCTTTGCAGCTCGCTGCCCAAAGGTCTCAAATTATTTTTATTACCGGAGGCCTGGGGCCTACCAAAGATGATATTACCAAAGCCGTATTGTGTGAATACTTTCAGGTAGGCATGCGCTCTGATGAAGAAGTATTGGCAAATATCACCCGTATTTTTAAGTTTCGGGGCCGCACCTTAACCGATCTGAATACTATGCAGGCCCAAGTTCCTGTAAATTGTAAAGTCATACCCAATGAAAAAGGCACTGCACCCGGTATGTGGTTTGAATTTGAAGGACGTATTTATATTTCTATGCCCGGTGTTCCTTATGAAATGAAAGACATGATGGAAAAAACAATACTTCCGGATTTGGCAGAGAAATATTCTGAAGGATGTATTCAACATCAAACGCTTCATACCGTTGGCATTCCAGAATCCTTTCTTGCTGCTAAATTGCATGATTTTGAGAATCAACTTCCAGGAAACATTTCTCTTGCCTATTTGCCGGAAGCGGGGATGGTCCGTCTTCGCTTATCAGGATTTGGCAACGATAAAGATGCATTGACTCAAAAAATGCAGGAACAATTGTTTGCATTGAAAAACATTGCAGGCAAATATATCTATTCTGATCAAGGGGAGAGCCTGGAGGAAGTAATTGGGAATTTGCTCAGAAGTCAACAAGCAAGCTTATCTCTTGCCGAAAGCTGCACTGGAGGCTATTTGGCGCATCTCATGACAAGTGTTTCGGGGAGTTCTGATTATTTTATGGGTGGATTGATTACCTATTCCAATGCTTCTAAAATCAATTGGCTAGGTGTTTCAGAGGAAAATATCACTAAATTTGGTGCGGTCAGCGAAGAAGTCGTATTGGAAATGGCCAAAGCAGCCAAAGAGAAGTTTGGCACTACCTATGCCTTGTCGGTTTCCGGTATCGCCGGGCCTAATGGCGGTAGCCAAGAAAAGCCGGTCGGAACCGTTTGGATTGCTATTGCCACTCCCAAGGGAACCCGCGCAGAAAAATTTCAATTTTCGGAGGATCGAAAATTAAATATCAGGTTAGCTGCCATTACGGCTTTGGATGTTCTTCGTCACGAAATATTGCCGTATATCACTATTAATGAACCTTAGGTATTCATTATCGTTTAAAAGATTCTTAATTTTGACTCGTTTAGCCAATGATTTCCATGTGTAAAATATTTCTTATCGCTTGAAGAAAAATTTAAAAGCTGTATTTTTTTGTTCAGTATTCACATGGATATGTGTTAATTGGACACACCATGTGTATTCGCAAAGTTTAAATGATAGCTTGAGTCATATCCTGAAAAATAAAAAAACAGACACCCTTCAAATCAATAAACTCAATCGCATCAATGGTAGCATGCTCCATGCAAGTCCGGGCACTTCTATCAATATCTCACGACAGGTTTATGTGCTGTCAGTAAAGGGTAGCTATAAAAAAGGTATGGCCCAGTCTTTCGAAAATATGGGCGATGCTTATTCCATCCTGAATCAAAAAGATTCTGCCATTACCTACTTGATTAATTCCCTTAAAATATATGAGTCCAGCAAAAATATGCGGGGGATGTCAGCGATTTATAATAAATTGGGTATGCTATCTTTTAAAGCAGGAAAGTATGAGGAGGGCCTTGCTTATTTTAATAAAAGCCTCGAATCTCTTCATAAATCCGGTGATGAGGCATTCAGTATTTTGCCTTTGCATAACATCGGAACTATTTATAAAGTAAAAGGCGATCAAACCAAGGCTTTACAGTATTTTCTAAAAGCGATGGAAAGTGCTCAAAAAGCAAATAACAATTTAGAAGTTGAAAAACTATTGAGCGATATTGGTATGATTGCTTTTGAGCACAATTTGTACGATAAATCTCTTTTCTATTTTCGCAAAGCCTTAGTGATTGGCGAAACGCTTAAAGAAAAATCAGTAAAAGCAGATATTTATCTCAATATTGGAAATGTGTATGCTGCCAAGAATGATTCTAATCTGGCTTTGCGTCATTTTAAAAGAGCTCTCGATACCAAAATTCTTTTGGATGATAAAAAGGGGATGTCTAATGTTTACCATAGTATGGGGGTTTTGTATTTCAATGCAGGCCACTTTAACGCCGCCCTTAGGTATCACAAAATGGCCTTGAAACTTCGTGAAAGTATTGAAGACCAAGAAGGCATCGCAGAAACATCCGAGCGTATTGGCGATATTTATTTAAAAATGAAAAATTTTGAAGCGGCATTGGAATATATCAATCATTCTCTTGCAATCTCTCAATCGATTGGGGCTGATCCCATCACCAAAAATAGCTACCTTTCCTTGGCTCAAAAATATGCTGCAGAAAAAAAGTACCGTGAAGCATTTGAATATATGACCCAATATTCTGCAATAAAAGATAGTTTGAACTCTAAACAAAATCGCAAAGATTTAGCGGCCCTTGAATTCCGATATAATTTTAATCAGCAACAAAAAATTATTGATAATTTACAAAAAGAAAAAATCATCAAAAGCCTTGAGGTTACCAGAGCAAACATCATCAGAAACTTTACCATTCTTATCAGTGTGCTTTTTTTAATTATCTGGTTTATTATTTATCAACGCTATCGTTCCCGAAAAAATACCAATGAAATCTTGCAGGGGCAGAAATCACAAATTGAGCATAAAAATCAACTGTTGGAAAGCGTAAATGAAGATCTCTCAAGTAAAAATGCTGAATTGGAAACGGCTTTGAAAGATAAAGAAATTCTCTTTAAAGAGGTTCACCATCGCGTGAAGAATAATTTACAGATTATTTCCAGCTTGTTTAATCTTCAAAAAAGATATATCAGTGACCCCAATGTCATGCAAGCCATTATTGAGGCTCAGAGCAGAATTAAGTCTATTTCACTTATTCACCAGAATCTCTATCAGATGGATAATATTTCTGAAATCAATTTTTCCAATTATATCAATCAACTCGTTACTTATTTATACGAAATTTACAACGTTTCTACCGAGCAAATTCCTATTGAGTTTAACATTGCCCATGTTGTTTTTGATATTGATAAGGCCATTCCTTTGGGATTGATTTTCAATGAGCTGCTTTCAAACGCACTTAAATATGCTTTTCCAACTGAAAATAAAGGGATTATTAAGGTAAGTTTATCACAAAGGGGTGACGAGTTTGAGTTTAGGGTAAGTGATAATGGGGTTGGTTTTAAAGAGGCTATGGACCCTGATAAGGTCAAATCATTGGGGTTGAAATTGGTAAAAACCCTTGTCAATCAATTGGGTGGGACATTTGAAATTGTAAATTCGGCAGGGGTGGAGACCATTATCCGATTTAATCGTGAATTAGATGCTTCTTTCACTTAATATCAAATCATAAGTTTTATTTATGGATATTTACATCCGAAAATGCCTAAAGTAGGAAACTTGTTATGGAAAAAATCAGAATACTGATTGTTGAAGATGAATCAATTATAGCAGAAGACCTTCGAGAAATACTCGAGTCATTAAAACACCATGTTGTTGGAGTCGCTTATAGTGCCAAAAGGGCTGTTGAAATGCTTGAAAAAGAAAAGCCTGATTTGGTATTAATTGATATCATTCTGAATGGCTTGGAGGGTGGTATTTATATTGCCAATTTGATCAATGAAAAGTATGGCATTCCTTTTATTTTTGTGACCTCTCATGCAGATCATGCTACATTGGAAAAGGCCAGAAGTACGCGTCCGGCAGGATATATTGTGAAGCCATTTGGTGAAAAAGATATTTTTGCGGCCATTGAGATTGCTCTTTTTAATTATTCCAATCAACAAATTTCGAGTGATGAAGGAACACCCCCTGAATCCAATGAGGAATTTGTAATTAATGAGAGCTTTTTTATCAAAGATGCCGGCAGATATACCAAGGTGGGCTTTAATGAAATAAAATGGCTGAAAGCCGATGGTAATTATGTGGAAATCATGACTACCCATAAAAAATTCGTGCTTCGTTCGCCTCTTAAAAATATTTTGGTTCAACTGCCTGAAAATATATTCATTAGGGTGCATAAATCCTATGTTGTTTTCAAAAAATACATCTCTAAAATCGAACAGAATTTTCTTTTTATGGATGACGTAAGTATTCCCATTGGACGGAAATATAAAGAAGAATTATTTAAAGAACTCGGTATTCAATGAGTTCTCTGCTGAGTCAAAATACATCCTTCTGCTTATTATTGGAAAATAAGCTAATTTTTATTGCTTCCATTTAAATTTCTTATCTTTGTACCCTCACATTAAAAACGCGAAATTATGGCAATTGAATTAACAGACGCAAACTTCAGCGAACTTGTATTGAAATCAGATAAGCCCGTATTGGTTGATTTTTGGGCTGAATGGTGCGGACCTTGTCGTATGGTTGGCCCAGTTGTTGAAGAGCTTTCCAAAGACTTTGAAGGGATTGCAGTGGTTGGCAAGGTTGATGTAGATAGTAATCCCAATATTTCAATGGAATATGGAATTCGCAATATACCCACCTTGTTGATTTTTAAAAATGGTCAAATAGTTGATAAACAAGTAGGTGCAGTTCCTAAAAATGTATTGGCTGATAAAATTCAGGCACAAATATAATTTTGCCAGTATCCGGAAAGAAGGATAGAAATTGTTCTTTTAAACGAGGGCTTTCCCTATTTTTTATATAGCATGATACATGGAAAAAAGAATCAATCAGTCTGAAGTTCAAAATTTTTCAAACCTTGAATTGCTTGCTAGGCAAGTGGTTGAGGGTTTCATCACGGGTTTGCATAAAAGTCCTTTTCATGGTTTTTCTGTAGAATTTGCTGAACATCGCCTATACAATACCGGTGAATCCATAAAACATATTGATTGGAAACTTTTTGGAAGATCTGAGAAGCTTTTTGTGAAGCGTTATGAAGAGGAAACCAACCTGCGTTGTCAATTGATTATTGATAATTCTTCCTCCATGCATTTTCCTGAAATCAGCAAGCAGGAAAATAAAATGAATAAAATAACTTTTTCAGCACATTGTGCCGCTGCCTTGATGTATCTGCTTCAAAAACAAAGAGATGCGGTCGGTTTAAGTGTGTTTTCCGATAAAGTGGAAATCAACACCCAAGCGCGTTCAAATACCCGGCATATGAAGCTTATGTTTCATGCCTTGGATGCAATTTTATTCTCACCTGCCAATAATCTCAATACCAAAACTGCTGTTTCTGCAGCCTTGCATCAAATTGCCGAAAATATTCACAAAAGATCACTAGTCATTATTTTTAGTGATATGATGGAGAACTCTGCCGCTTCAGAGGAACTTTTTGGTGCTCTGCAGCATTTGCGGCATAATCGACATGAGGTAATATTGTTTCATGTTGTTGATAAACAAAAAGAAATCGATTTTAATTTTGAAAATAGACCTTATATTTTTATTGATCTAGAAACCGGTGAACAGCTAAAGGTTCAGGCAAATAAGGTTCGTGAGCAGTATTTAGAGAATATGGCGAAGTTTAAGAAGGAGTTGATGCTTAAATGTGGTCAATATAAAATTGAGTTTGTGGAAGCAGACATCAATCAAGGAT
>Ga0114970_10001524_pt1 | contig 17316 bp, 16 predicted proteins | sample M_140205_XF_Meta_FD_87030 | JGI IMG/M metagenome (GOLD analysis project Ga0114970, IMG submission 87030) | Freshwater microbial communities from Lake Montjoie, Canada to study carbon cycling - M_140205_XF_MetaG | ecosystem: Environmental > Aquatic > Freshwater > Lake | place: Lake Montjoie... | reverse complement strand
TCTATCCATTGCTGCTTAATTAAATTGTTTCATTAATTGAATGGCTTTATCGGTATAAGTAGCTTGCGCAAAAGTATTGATGGCATTAGGTTCTAAGCCTTTTACTGCTGCTATAAAATAATCGAATTGTGCAGAATACTCTTCTCCACGCAAATAAAAATCTACTGGAGACTGAAGCGCACCCACCGTTTGTATATTCCAACCTGCTGTAAATTTTTCGTTTTTAACAGGTGCTTTTAAAAACAATTTAAGTTCTGTTGCGTCTGCAATTATTTTACCGTTTGCACCTTCAATAGTTATTTGTGTTGTCATTTTTCTATACGTACTATCGCTCCAGTTAACCGATAGTACACCCGTTAAACCAGATTCGAGTTGTACCAAACTATACACCGCATCTTCAACATTTTTTGAATAGATTTTTTTCAGCAAACACCCCGATATATTCTCTATATTTCCCAAACTATTATTCACTAAATCAATTACGTGCGAAGCATAATCGTATAAACATCCACCGCCCTCATTGGCATTAGAACGCCAGGTATCTTGCTGTGGTTTGGTTACCACCGGACCATAAGATTCTGCGGTAAAATGGTGTAACTCTTGTAATACATCAGCTTTTATTAACCTGCTCATTTCAATGAACGTCCCTAAAAATCGATTATGATATCCAACTTGGTTAACCAATTTATTTGCAGCTGCTAATGCAGTTAATTGTTGAGATTCTGCGTGTGAAAGTGTAAAAGGTTTTTCGCAAAAAACATGAATTTTTTGTTGCAACAAGTATTCAATTATTTCAAAATGATATTTGGTAGGAACCGCTACAATAACAGCAGCTGGCTTAGCTTCTGCTATCATTTTTTTATAATTATCAAAACAAGGAAAAGGCGTAAACTTTTTTAGAAAATCTATCACCATTGCCGAAGTATCACATGCGCCTACAACCTGCACTTGTGGATGCGCCCCTGCTATAGACAAGTGCGACAAACCCATTTTTCCAAGACCAATCAATGCTAGCTTTACTTTATTCATTTGTATAATTTCTATGCTTTCAGTTGTTGTTTAAATACATTGTTATAGGCTTCTGCAACCGCCTGCCAAGTATATTTTTGTGTTGCCATATCTTTCATTTTTAATGACGCCAAATTTTCATTGGTTACATCAAATGTATTTACTAAATTTTTTAAGTCTGTTGCGGTACTAAAATATTTTGCAAGCCCATCTGTTGTTGCCTCGTTATAACCAGATGCATAAGCAAAAATAGGTAAGCCCAAATGCATTGCTTCTACTAATGAAGGATTGGTTCCGCCAGCAGAATGCCCGTGAATATAAACCATGCAATTACTGCGAAGCAAATTTAAAGTTACTGGATGATAAATTGCCTCTAATAAATACAGATTGGGCTGTTCTTTAAAAGTTTGTAAAGTAGTTTTTCCAAAAGCAGATTCGTTCCAGTTTCCAACTATTACCAAAGGAATTGTAGCGTCTTTAAAAGCTTCAATTATTAAAATAATATTATTGTCGGGCTGTATTCTGCAAACTGCAAATGCATACGCTGATTTTAAAAACGGATACTCAATTAACGAGGCCGCTGTTATAGGAACTTTTGTAACTTGGTCTCCACCATACGCAATTAAAGTACTTGCTCTATTATAAGTTGTTGAAATATACTTTGCTATTAATGTGTTGTCGGCAATAATTTGTCCTGCATTTTTTACCAATAATTTTTCCGACAACTGAATGATGGCTTTAGAAAATGCATTCCATTTATTTCTTTGCCAATCGAGCCCGCCAAAATTTAATACTATTTTATGCTTGCTTCTTTTAGATAAAAAAGGCATTAAAAATCCTGCCCCAAACCCTAAAAACAAAACTAGTTCATTATTTTTTACTGCATGCTTTAAGCAAAGCATGTCGTAAATCATGCCTTGCATGCCATGAGAACTAAACGAAAAATACAACAATTTTGCGCCATTGTATTCGGGTGTACGCAAAGGCATATCTTTTGCCGAGCAGTATACTGTAACTTCATGTTCGGCCGATAAATAACTTGCCAAGAAACTAGCCAGCGTTTCAAATCCCCCATATTTATTGGGTAGCCCTTGAATTCCAACTATTGCTAGTTTCATAATTTATTTATTGTTGCTAAAACAGATTTTCCTTAAAAATGTGTACTATTGTTAGTATAGTTACAATGTTACAACCAAAACTATTGCTTTTAGGCCATATTTATTAGATTGGCCATCATGTTAGAACTGGAAATAAAAGAAATTAACCATGCTACTGATTTTCCCTATTACATATATTGTAAGCTTTATAATATCGCTTTGGGGGGTATATAAAAAAAGGGGCGAGGATCTTTTTGTGTTTGTGATTATTGGCCTTCCTATTTATAATTCATCATTATCTATTGCTTATTCATACCATTTAAAAGATTGGATTCCACTTTTACAATCATTTAAAGAATTGCTCATATTATTTGCATTGGCCACCCTTATTTGGAATTACAAAAAGAAAATCAGCTTTCATACCCTCGACTACTGGATTCTAGGATTTTTAATCTACACCTCTATTTATATTATTCTACCACTTGGGCATTATAGTATTATTGAAAAACTAGTGGCCATTAAAAGTCTTTCTTTTTTTACCATTATTTATTTTACAGGTAGATGTATAGATACGGATAAAATAAATTTTAAGAATATATTTTATAGTGTGGGTATACTAAGTATAGCTGCAGCTCTTTTATTAATAGTTGAAGTACTTACCTATACACACTTTCAAAGCATCTCCGGCTTTACTGCTTTTAATACCGAATTTTTTGGATTGGATAGTGGTGGAAATTATAATTTAGGCTGGACCTTCGAAAGAGAAAATGGGTTTAAACGTTTTGCGAGTTTTTTTGCGAACCCTTTAGAATTTTCAACGAGTATGCTAGTAACTGTATCGATGGTATTGTCGATGTATACACAAAGCAACAATTCTCTTAAGCCTAATAAGTTTGGATGGATAGTAATGGCTGCAACATTATTTTCTGTTATTATGGCTTTGTCGCGTGCTTCATTATTATCTTATACGCTATTAATATACAGTTATGCTTTATTAACAAAGAGAAAGGAAATTCAATATTTTATATACCTGATGCTATTGCTTGCGGTTGCCTATTTATTGTATTTAATGAAAGACAGTAATATTTATGACTATATAATTAATGTTATACAACTAAATGATTCTTCTAGCATAGGACACTTATTGGAATGGGTAGAAGGTGTTGAATCAATTATAGCAAACCCTTTGGGAATTGGCTTAGGAGAATCGGGCAAAGTGGCTGCAGCGCTTCAAAACAATGTGGGTGGAGAGAACCAGCTGATTATTGTGGGTGTTCAAACAGGCATAATTTCTTTAGTCATTTATATAACCATTTATATTATGATTATTAAAAATGCCATGCAATATTATCCGATAGTATTTGGAAAATTAAAAACACTAACGCTAACATTGGTACTAATGAAAATTGCGTTTATTTTTCCTATGTTAACGTCTAATTTCGACTCTAATTCTTATATTAGTTTTTTAATATGGTTATTAACCGGCATTTGGATTTCAATGATTCAAAAAGAAATTGAAATAAAGAATTCACACGTAGCAATATTGTAAATTACTACTAGAAATTTTTAAAGCCTTAAGATTGTTTAAAAATTTCGCCAAATATTAAAATGGCAAAATCTTATCTACTATTTTATTAGAAAAAATAGTAGCTCCCCCATTATTTAAATGAATACTATCTGCAAATAATTGGTTCTTATTTACAAATATAGTATCAGTAGAAAAGTCATGAAATGGAATATGACTTTTTAACGCGATTGCTTTAGCCAAATTAATGGTGTTATCGGGATTAGTAGTTTTAAATAAATAAGGCGAACAAACAATTACTAATTTTATATTATTACTTACGCAGTCATTTATAAATGATTGATACGTGTTGATTTTGATACTATCCATTGGGTAATTAGGCAAACTATCTGCGGTAGCCATACTCCCGTTCCAAATTTTTTCAATGGGCACATACCCATTAATATCTTTCATTTTTTGTTTATTAAATTCGGCATTACCAACTGCTATAGAAAAAAGCAATGAATTATACGGATAAATAAAAGACAAGGTTTTAAATGCTTCGTAAGGGCTTTTCAATTGCACAATAGGGCGAATTTCTGAATGCCCACTGTAATAAGGTAATAGCGCCGATAAGCGTTCGTAATCATTTTGCCTAATAGCAAAATCACCGCGGGTAATATCTAGTACTATTAATTTTGGATGATACCTTTTTAATACGGTTCTTAGTACCGCATACTGATACAAAATAAAGTTTCCATCGTGCCCTACATTATAGCAAGATAAATGTATCCGATTGCTAAAGATATTTGGGTTATAGTGTCTTGAAGCCCTTGAAGAACCAAAAATTAATACTTCCGCCTTTGTTTTTTCAATGGCATAAGTTGTTCTGTATAAAAATCCACTTTCTTGTTTAAAATAAAAATATTTAAGCGTAGTTCCAATTGTAAAATCAAGCAAAAAAACAATAACAATCAATAGCAATGTTTTAAACACAAAGCCTTTCAATTGACTGCTTTGTTTGTTTTGTTTAGAAGGTTGATTTGGATTCATTTAATTAAAATTGAAAATAAATAAATTGCCCTCCATCAAAAACGCCCATCACCAGTAGAATAATTATTAACACAGCATAAGTAAAATTGCGAACTACCCAACTTTTATGGTGCATGAATGAAAAACTTCCTGTATAAAATTCTTGCTTCATTTCTACCAATAACAAAAGAAATATACCAGCAAAAGAATAAATTAACATAGATGGATTTTCGTAGAACAAGGGCCCTTTAAAAGAAGCGATTTTTTTAATAATATCAAATGCATCCGAAACCGTATTTGCTCTAAAAAATATCCATGCAAAAGACGACAATACAAATACAAGCAAAATTTTAAAAATCCGAACTAGTTTTTGAGGTAATTGACTACTTAAAAATGGAAGATGTATTTTTTTGCCAAGTATTTCAATTACTAAATACGCGCCATTCAGTGCACCCCAAATAATATAAGTCCAGTTAGCACCATGCCAAAGCCCACTCAACAAAAAGACTACCATTAAATTCATACACAAGCGTATTGCAGAAAGTCTATTGCCACCTAGTGGAATGTATAAATAATCTTTAAACCAAGTAGACAAAGAGATATGCCATCTTTTCCAAAACTCCGCCATTGTTTGCGCAAAATAAGGGCGTTTAAAATTTACCATTAACTTAAAACCCATCACTTTTGCCGTACCAATAGCAATATCGGAATAGGCCGAAAAATCGCAATAGATTTGAAATGAAAAAAATATTGTTGCCAATAAAAAAGTGGCTCCTGTGTGTTGGCCACTATGATTAAATGCTGTATTTACATAAATAGCTAATCGGTCGGCTATAACAATTTTTTTTACAAATCCCCATAAGATCATTTTAAGTCCTTCACCAATTCGCTCCAAATCAAATTCAAATTTTTCCCGAAACTGATGGAGTAAATTTTGAGGTCTTTCAATGGGGCCTGCAACCAATTGAGGATAGAATAAAACATACAAAGCAAATATGCCAAAATGTTTTTCGGCTTTTTGATTTCCTCTATACACTTCTATTGTATAGCTCATTGCTTGAAATGTATGAAAAGAAAGGCCAATAGGTAAGAGTATAGATAGATAAGGAATTGGATTGCTTACATGAAAGCAATTTAAAATGCCAGTGAAATTTTGATTGATGAAATTATGGTATTTAAAAACAGAAAGCACCCCAACATTAGCAACCAAACTAAGTAATAAGAACCATTTTCGTTGCCCAGCTTTTGCATTTTCTATAGCAATACCCGAAAAATAATCTACGCCTATAGTAAATCCTAAAATTAAAATATACACTGGAACAAATGACATGTAAAAATAACAACTAGTCAATAAAAGTAGTACCCACCTTTTTTGGTAAGGCAATAAAAAGTACACCGAAGTGACTACAATAAAAAAAATGATAAATTGAAATGAATTAAATAGCATATATCACAAATTACCCTGCAATGAAGTATTCGGCTTTCTGCTGATAATAGATTGGCAATGGGGTTATTTCCAAAATTTGTACAGCCCTCTTTCTAATTCGTATTTATGCCAAACAAACTGGTTTCGTCGGGGTTGTTTTTGCGCCCAATTCCACATAGCTGTAAGCCCCGTACTTAAATCGGTTTTATCTTGGTATCCTAAAATCTCTTCTGATTTTTCGTGCGTAGAATAAGCGGCATGTACTTCGTGTCGCATTTCTAAAAATTCAATATTCGCGCCGCCTACTACTTCTTTTAAAATTTGCGCCGCTTCTACAATACTATATTCTTGCTTGCTTCCTAAATTAATAATTTGCTTAGATGCAGCAGGTTTTACCGAGGCATTCCATAAAGGAAACAAACAGTCATCAATATAACTAAAAGCCCTTTTTTGGCTACCATCGCCATAAATAGTGAGTGATTGATTATTGAGTTTTTGAAAGATCCAAATACCAAGCACATTTCGGTAGCGATCCCAAATATTTTGGTTCACGCCATATACATTGTGCGGCCGAATAATACACCAATCTAAACCATGTTGTTCGCCAGCAACTTGCAAATCCATTTCGCAAGCGTATTTGGCAATGCCATAAGGATCTATGGGTTTGGGTAAATCATTTTCATTAAATGGAGGTTCTCCCGCACCATATACGGCCATGCTAGAGGTAAATACCAATCGTTTAATTTGGTGTGTAATACAGGCATTTATTACATTGGCTGTAGCTACAATATTATTGGTGTAATTATATTTTCTAATAAACGGACTGAGTCCTTCTGCGGCATAAGCAGCAAAATGGTATACAAATTCTACTTCGTGCGATGAAAAAATTCTGTTTAAATCGTCGGTGGCAAGGTCTGCTTTATAAAAAATTACGCGATTGTCTATATGATCTTCGTATCCGCCACTTAAATTATCAATGCCAATTACTTGATACGATGGTTTGTTCTCTAAAATCCATTTAGCCAACCTAGAACCAAGTAAGCCTGCAACTCCCGTAATAACTACTGCTTTCATCCTTTGCTGTTTTTAGTAACCCCGTGGTAAATGCCTTTTAGCATTGATGCTAATTTTATCCATCTCCATCGAAGTGCAAAATAAAGCATTATACTCAAAGAGTAGGCAATTTGGGTTAGGATTGTAGTTGGCCAATGATACCATTTGCTCCAAGTACGTAAAAACCAGATATTGTTTCTAAAATTTAAGTAATGTACTATAGGATTTGCATAGCCTTCTACGCCCTTCTTTTTGGCTTTATTAGCCATTCCCGCAATATGATAAATTACTGATTTTGGATGAAATACCAACGCATGCCCTGCAGCCCTCACTCTAAACGAAAAATCAACATCTTCAAAATAAATAAAATATTGTTCATTTAATAATCCCAGTTCTTTTAAAATACTCGTTCTGGTTAATAATGCACACCCAGTAATCCAATCAACTTCTTGAAATTCATTTTGCAAAGGACCTTCTTTACGCATGTATCTTTTAGAATAAGTCCAACCAAATAGGCCTAAAAAATAAGAGCCGCCATTCCAAAGTTTTTGTCGATTATTATTGAAAAATATTTTTGGTTGAATGGCCCCAACATTTAAATGGAAATCCATATAAGTTACTAACTCATTAATAAAATTAGGCTCAACAAAAACATCATTATTTAACATCATTGCATATTGATACCCATTTTCAATAGCATATTGAAACCCTCTATTATTACCACCAGCAAATCCTTCGTTAGTAGGTGCTGGCAAATAAATAATGCTCGGAAACTCGGTATGAATTTGTAAACCAGATCCATCTGTAGATCCATTATCTACTACAATAATATCGAATGGAGCACCTGTGCAATCCTGCAAAGACCTAATGCAATTAGCAGTATGCTCGTAACTATTCCAATTTAACAAAACAACAACTAAGCTTGAGTTCATTTAGTTTTTTTTCGGATAAAAATGCTATAAATAAATAAACAGGCCGTTTCAATTAATAGTGGATACCAACCTAATGCTTCTGGACTGAAACCTTTTACCAACACAAAAGACAAACCTGCTGTAACCGCTAAAATAAGAATAGAAATATAAAAAAGTGATTTGTAATTTTTTTGGAGCAATAAACTAAGTACGTTATTGGCATTTAATGCAAGTAGCATTGGTGCAAACGCAAAATATCGCACAAATAAAATGGTTTGAGAACCCGCATTTTGCAGATGGCTATTACCGGTAAGTATCCAAACAATTTGAGGTGCAAAAACAATAATAATCAAGCCCGCTAGACCAAAAACAACAGCATACCCTTTTTGAATTTTATTTTTAAAATTCGTCCAAAACAATGGTGAATCCTCATATAATCGGGCTGCTTTAGGATACACGGCACTAGAAAAAGAAGAAACCAATTGCCTACATGCACTTAATAATTTATCAATAATTGCATACGCACCAAGTGTTTGAGCCGACACAAATGATACAATAACAAATAAAAATATCGACTGCTGCAAAGAAACGGCTACACCGTTAAACATGATATAAAAATTCTCCTTGCCTAAATGCAGTAAAGAATTAAATGTAGGCTTTGAATAAATTAGTTTTTGTTTTTGGAAAATAAAAAAACATAAAATAACATAATAAATAAGCACAGGCATGCCCATCATTAAATTAATAATTGGCGTAAAATTAGCGGTGATAGGTACAAACACCAATAAAAGTAAACTTAACAATTTAGCAATACTATTACCCCAACTAATCCAACCAATTTTTTCGTAGCCAATTAAAAAATATAGTGGATTAAAAATTTCGGCAAGTACTACTGGTAATATACTCAACCACATAAAAATTGATCCTACAGGATGCAACCAACACATAATTAAAATGCCAGGAATAATACTAGCACTGGCAATTGTTCTAAAATAAAGGATTCTAAAAAAAAGTTCCGATAAAAAATTAGGATTATTTTTATTGGTAGCTACTTCTTTTATAGCTGTTTGGTGTGTGCCGTAATTGGTAATACCTGCAATAAATACAGCAAAGCTTGTAGACAAAACAATTTGCCCAAATACTTCAATGCCGTACTTACGTGTAATAATAGGAATGGCCAGAAATTGAAGCAGCATACTCGATGCCTGAAAAATTCCGAGGTTAAAAAAATTAACCAATATAGAAAAGATAGAATGTTTTAACAAGCGCTTGTAGATTCGCATGTTTAATAATATTTATACGCAGTAATCAGTACATTATCGATTGACCAACTTTTTTCGCAATCAGAACCGCGCGGTTGTAGCGCATCACTTAATGAAAGTTGAAAATCGGCATTTGTATGCGCAAAACTTTGCACCATTCTATAATAAGAACTTCCATTAGGACTTTTTAATAAAGCACACCTTCCGGGTAAATTAATATCTAAAGAATTAGCAAGTGGCGGATTATTGGCTTGCGTATACCAATCTGGATAAGCTTGTTTGTATAATGCGTTATTAGAAAATGTGGTCATGAATTTAGCTACGCCATCATATCTAACCACAAATAAATCAGGCACCCCATTTGTAGTGGGTTTATTTCCTTCCCAATTATCGTGAATATATAAATCGTACGCTACCTCTAATACATTATGTTCGGGCATTGATTTTACGTCAATAAATACGCCTCCATTATTAAAGGGTCCTAATACAGTTGAATTATTGAACTGAAAAATTTTGTAAGACCATAATCCTGTATAATCAAATACAGTTACGCTTGATTGACCATCTTTTTCAAAATTGTTATCGTAAACGACAGTTGCTTTTGTGAGTTTTTTAGTACAAGCACTACCCACAGTTACAATAAGTATCCATAAAACTAAAATTCGCAGTAAAGAATGCATGTATCAATTAGTTTAATCTTAAGGTGCCGCGTAAAAATAGGGGAATTAATGATCATTTAAAAACAATCAAACAAGATAAAGGCAAAACGTTTATTTAAGAAATTAACCTGCAAATAAAGAAGCCAAATTTTTTAAAGAATTATTCAGTCCAACTAATAGCTGCCCCAATAGCTTTTTGCCAACCAAGGGCGCGTTCATTTCTGTTGGTATCACTCATGCTTGGAGAAAAAACGGTTTCCATTTGCCATTGTGCTTGAATTTCATCTAAACTACTCCAAAACCCAACAGCCAATCCTGCCAAATAAGCCGCTCCAATAGCCGTAGTTTCCACCACCACCGGACGAACTACTTTGGTGTTAAGCATATCGCACTGAAATTGCATTAAAGTATTATTAGCCGTAGCACCGCCATCAACCCTAAGTTCTTTAATAGAAATACCCGAATCGGCTTCCATAGCTTTTAATACATCCATGGTTTGATACGCAATGCTATCAAGGGCTGCCCGTGCAAAATGCGCACCTGTTGTGCCGCGTGTAATGCCCACAATAGTTCCTCTGGCATGTTGGTTCCAATAAGGAGCGCCGAGTCCTGCAAAAGCCGGCACCACATAAACACCCCCACTATCTGCCACTTCTAAAGCCAATTTTTCTACTTCCGATGCCGTACGAATAATTTTTAATCCATCGCGCAACCATTGCACCACCGCACCTGCAATAAACACGCTACCTTCTAAAGCATAACTAGTAACCCCATTAATTTGCCAGGCAATTGTAGTTAGTAATTGATTAGTAGACGGCACTGCTTTTTGACCTGTATTCATCAGCATAAAACAACCTGTACCATAGGTATTTTTAACCATCCCAGGTTGTGTACACATTTGACCAAACAAAGCAGCCTGTTGGTCGCCAGCAATACCTGCAATTGGAATATTATGTGCATTTAAAATATTTTGTGTGTGACCATAAATTTCGCTGCTACTTTTTACGGTAGGGAGCATACTAGCTGGTACATTGAACAAGTTCAATAAATCGGCATCCCACTGTAGCGAATGAATATTAAAAAGCATGGTACGAGAAGCGTTCGACACATCGGTAACATGCACCTGTCCATTGGTTAATTTATACACCAACCAAGAATCGATGGTGCCAAAACAAAGTTCGCCCTTAGCAGCTTTTTCGCGCGCGCCAGGCGTATAGTCTAAAATCCATTTTACTTTGGTAGCCGAAAAATAAGCGTCTAAAATAAGCCCCGTTTTTTCTTGAATTTTTACATGCTCGCCATTAGCCCGCAACTCATCGCAAAAGCTAGCGGTTCTTCTGTCTTGCCAAACAATCGCGTTATAAATAGGTTGCCCCGTTATTCTATCCCAAACAACCGTTGTTTCGCGTTGGTTAGTAATGCCAATAGCAGCAATATCTTTAACAGATAAATTGGCCTTACTAATTACTTCGGCTGCCACGCCCAATTGCGTACTCCAAATTTCATTTGCATCGTGTTCTACCAGCCCCGGCTCCGGAAAAATTTGAGTAAATTCCTTCTGCGCCACCGCTACAATCTCCCCTTTTTTATCAAAGATAATCGCCCTGCTACTAGTAGTTCCTTGATCGAAAGAAAGTATATACTGACTCATGAAATGATATTTAAAAGGAAGATAATCAATTTTATAGAATCGCTAAAAAATTGCAGCTTATTACTTGAACTTACAATTAATCCTTTAAGCATCCAATGGGTACGATCCATATTCCATCTTTGCGTTGGAAGGCATATTGGCCTCCAGTGATAATCATCAAAAAAGCTGCCTTCCCCATTTTTTCTTCATTAATTTTTTCTTTCAGTGACAATAAATTTTTGGCAGCATCTTCAATTTCTTTATTTCCTAGTTTTACTTCAATAGCAGCCCATCGCCCATCATGGAGTCGAACAATTAAATCAGCTTCTAATCCATTTTTATCTCGATAATGAAATACATCTCCATCATTTGCTTGTGCATAAATTCGAATATCACGTGTACACAATGATTCAAATAAAAAACCAAAATAGGCGAAGTCATTTAGAACACCTTCTGGATTTATGCGCATAACAGCTGTTGCTATAGAGGGGTCTACAAAATGTCTTTTTTCAGTAGTTCTAATAGCCGTCTTTGAACGTAATGATGGCGCCCAGGCTGGCAAGTCTTCTACCACAAAAATTCTTCGCATCGCATTGATATACGTACTAATTGTTTTATCTGAGATACTTATGTCAGTTGCTTCGATATCTTCTTTTATTGTTTGATAAGTAGCAGTAGTAGCAATATTGCGCGCTAATGAGCGAAGTAATAATCGCACTCTTTCCGGATTTTTTTCTACACCATCTACCCTAGATACATCCTGATTAATAATAGCTTCAACATAATCCATTGCCATCCGTAAACTAGGTAAACCATTAAGAGCAATACTTGCTGGCCATCCACCTCGGCATAAAACGTATGCGATTTTTTCAATAGTTAATTCAGATATTGCTCCATCATCTACCTGATTCCCTTCAAATAATGCACGTAATGAAATTTGACCGCTTGACTCTTTGGATTCATACAAGCTCATTGGTCGCATCTTTAATCGAGCTATACGACCTGTTCCAGTATGGGCTGTTTCATTTTCAGGAGGAACTGCAGAGCCTGTTAAAATAAACTGTCCTAGTGCTGTTCTTTGATCTACTTCAAATCTAACAGCATCCCATAAAATTGGAGCTACCTGCCATTCATCTATAAGCCTTGGTGTAGCACCTTTAAGAAGCAAAGAAGGTTTTGTGTCAGCCATTGCATGATAGGAACTAGCATTGTCTGAGTCTTGCATAAATACCATACTTTCAGCAGCATTACTTGCAGTGCTAGTTTTCCCACACCACTTTGCACCTTCTATAAGTACCGCACCCGATGATTGTAGTGCTAGCTTTAATTCAGCATCGCATAGCCTTGATAGATAGGGCTTTTTACTCATTATTGCTAATTTTACTGAGTAAATATAAGCATAATTACCGACTTTGGCGCTATTTTACTTCCGACTTTGGCAGTATTTTACTTCCAATTTTGGCAAATTTTCGTTTCATCAATAGAAAATAACTACAGTTTTAACCACTGTATTTGATATTTATTTGCCAATATTAGCAGGATATTATAATTTAGGTACAACACGTTATTATAATTTTGCTACAGCTAAAAACAATCTGGTCTAATTTTAGAAAAGTCATCATTGAAAAATTCCCTCCTGCTCCAGGTGTGCCAAAAAACATAAAGAAATTTATTAGCAGCGTTAAAGAGATTTATGTTACAGATGCCTACCACTCCTTATCAATTGAGCGGTATCAAGTAACACCGGAGTTAATTGATCGTGTTAGAAACGGAAGTTGGAATGCAAAAGATAACAATGGAGATAGTAAACAAAGAGATGCAATGGCAGCTAAAGGTTATTGGGATGCATTTCAAATGGTAGAAAAAAGTATCCGTAAAGTATTAACTGGAGACAATGCCGGTGAAGTATTAGATAATGACCATGGAGATTGGTATCGTGCATTATTTAGTCCGAGTGTTGTTTCGGGTTTATTAAAGCCAGCCGATTTAGCAGGCTACAGAAATCATCAAGTGTATATTACAAATTCAATGCATGTTCCATTAAATAGTGAAGCTGTTAGAGATGCCATGCCTGTGTTAATGGAATTATTAGCAGCGGAAAGTGAAGCATCGGTGAGGGCTGTTTTAGGACATTTTATTTTTGTATTTATTCATCCTTATATGGATGGCAATGGTAGAATGGGAAGATTCATTATGAATTTAATGCTTGCATCTGGAGGGTATCCATGGACAGTAATACCGGTTCAACAAATAAGTAAGTATATGAAATCATAAGAGGAAGCAAGTGTCAATTTAAATATTTTGCCTTTTGTAGAATTCTTAGGCCATTTGGTGAATGAAAGCATGCAAGGAAAACCAGTTGCTAGTATTTAATTATTTTTTGGGGTAAATGATACAACGCGCACTGTCTTGTAAATAATTGATAATCAATTTTTTATGATGAAAGTAGGTCTTGGGAAATGTCCATAATGTAAAACAGTTTTATTATAATATGTAAGCTAATAATATACTAATATGTAAAACAAAAATTAGTTAAAATGTAAAATAAGACTATATTTGATTGTTAATTATTTGAATATGGAGTACATAAAACGAATATCAGACATAGAATTACAAAGAAAGTTAGAAGCCTCAGGGGCTGTTCTAATTCGTGGTGCAAAAGCCTGTGGTAAAACGGAATCGGCTAAGCAGTTGGCAAAAAGTATAATTCATATTGATAGGGACGAACAAGTACAACTCTTGTTTGACACCGCACCGAAAAGGTTATTGATGGGCGAAACTCCACGATTGATAGATGAATGGCAAGTAATTCCCAAATTGTGGGATCTTGTACGCCATGAAGTTGATGACAGAAAAAAGAGTGGGCAATTTATTTTGACAGGATCCTCTAATCCTGAAGAAGATGCCAAAATACATTCAGGTGCAGGAAGATTTACCATCGTTGATATGCGTACAATGTCGTGGCAAGAATTGGGAATTTCAACAGCCAAAATTAAATTATCGGATTTGTTTGAAGGAAAGCCAATCGAGTTAGAAGACAATCGTACTGAATTAGAATTGATTGTAGATCAAATAATAAAAGGAGGGTTCCCAACTTTAATGAATAGTACAATTAACCAAGCAATGGAAGTAAATCGAGCCTATGTAGAATTGTTGGCAGAAGTTGATATGAGTAGAGTGTCTCAAAGTCGTCGTGATCCAATAAAAATAAGAAGCTTATTAAAATCATTGGCGCGCAACACAAGTACGTTAGTTGATAATGTGGTTATAGAAAAAGACATCAAAGCGCACGAAAGCATGGGACTATCGCGCCCTACTATATATGATTATTTAGACGTCTTGAACCGCTTAATGATTTTAGAAGATCAGCCAGCTTGGAATATCCATATCCGCTCATCACATACTTTGAGAAATTCACCAAAGCGGCATTTCACGGATGTTTCAATGGCAGTGGCAGCTTTAGGCGCTAATCAACAAACATTGTTAAATGATCTTAATTTCACAGGTTTTTTATTTGAGTCAATGGTCATTCATGATCTTCGAGTTTACGGCCAAGCGAATGATGCCAAGGTTTATCATTATCGCGATTCTAGTGGACTAGAAATAGATAGTATCCTGCAAAAATATAACGGTGATTGGTGTGCTTTTGAGATTAAATTAGGTACTGGACAAATTGATGATGCAGCTTCAAATTTGTTGCGATTTGCTCGTTTGATCAATACAGAAAAATGTGATCCTCCCAAATCGTTAAATATTATTACTGGAACAGGAATGAGTTACACCCGCAAAGATGGTGTAAACGTAATTTCATTGGCATCATTGGGTGCATAGTTTATAAGTAAGCAAGTGTGCATTTAACTATTTTACCATTTGGTGAATGAGAGCACGCAAGGAAAACCAGTTGCTAATATTTAATTTTAAACCTATTTCATAAATTGATCTTTCTAAAAATTGCCGCAGGCTCAATCCCCTAACCCGTGCCGCAGGCACCCCCCAGCGAGCGAAGCAATGCTGAAGCAAATCATCCTCTTTATGCCGCATGCTGAGCAAAATGTTTAATAGCATTAAGTTCTTTTTTCTTATTACCATTTTCTTCTTCAATATCAAAATCATCTTGAAGTCCCAGCCAAAACTTAGCGCTATTACCAAAATATTTAGACAACCTCAAAGCGGTATCAGCCGTAACTCTACGATTCCCTTTAATAATTTCAGAAATTCGAGTTTGCGGAATACCCAAATCCTTCGAAAGCCTGTAAGCACTGATCTCCAAAGGCCCCAAAAACTCTTCATTTAAAACTTCACCCGGATGAATATTTTTTAACTTTTTCATACCCAATATATTTAATGATAATCAATAATTTCAACTAGTTCAGCATTCCCATTATTCCACTTAAAAATAATCCTCCACTGATTATTTACACGAATAGAATAAAAATTCTTACGGTTGCCCTTAAGTTTTTCAAGCCTATTAGAAGGAGGAATCTTCAAATCATTTAAATCATGGGAGTTATTCAACATTCTAAGTTTTCTCCTAGCAATCTCCTGATTATTATCAGAGAGTGACCTAACCCATTCGCCTTCCCAAATTTTAGCAGTTTCCTTATTACCAAATGAAATAATCATACTATCGTCATACGTTACTTACGTTAAAAGTAAGTACTAAAAAAATAATACCAAAAAAAAATTGCCGCAGGCAAGATTCCCTACCCGTGCCGCAGGCATGATTTCCTACCCGTGCCACAGGCACAATCCCCTACTCCGTGCCGCAGGCACCCCCCCAGCGAGCGAAGCAACGCTGACACAAATCACCCAATAGTAATGATACCCGTAAGGAGGGGAATCTAGCGACCATTCTAAATGATTTTTTCAGGGCATCATTGGGTGCGGTGGCCAGCGAAGCGCAGCCAGCCAAATTAAATGCGCAGCACTTTAATTTGGCAGCGGCCAATGCAGCCCAGAAAAAATTATTTAGAAGGGAGCGGTCACCGACGGGGTTTGAGCCATGATTCGGGATTAAGGGGCGTACCCTTTTCATTGTTGACCATGAATAGCACGGCACCTTCTCCATCAAGCCCATTACCCGATTTACCAAGCACAGACCCCGCTTTCACCTCTTGCCCCACCGATACATTGATAGAAGACAAATGACTATAACTAGTAAAGTATTTACCATGCCGAACAAAAACAACTTGCTCACCCCCAATATCACCCGCATAAGAAACGCTACCATCAGCCACACTTTTAACAGCGGTACCCGGCGCCAAAGCAATTTCAACCCCATCACTTTTTTGCATCAATTTAGTACCCGGCATATTTTCAGTACCAAAACGAATGGTCACCATACCAGCGTCAACAGGCCAAGGCAAACGCCCTTTGTTATTTTCGAATTTAATGGAAGTTTCTCTACCAGCAGGGGTAGATTCAAGGGCAGTATAGGTTCTATCAGATTCTTTAGACGGAGACGCAACACCCGTAACAGATTCACCACTTAATTTAGGGCGGGTATTAGGCGCAGGTGTAGGCGTTTTAACAGAGTTATCAGCAGCAGCTACTTTAGGAGCAGCTTGTTTTTTCTTATCGTCGTCAATCGCTTTTTGTTTGGCAATTTTTGCACGACGATCAGCCTCTTCCGTTTCGCGACGAATAATAGCCATCACCGCTTGTTGCATTTTTTGACGTTGCTTTTCTTTATCGCGAATTTGCTGACCAATTTCACGCTCTTTCAATTTTAATT
>Ga0114970_10001523_pt1 | contig 17319 bp, 15 predicted proteins | sample M_140205_XF_Meta_FD_87030 | JGI IMG/M metagenome (GOLD analysis project Ga0114970, IMG submission 87030) | Freshwater microbial communities from Lake Montjoie, Canada to study carbon cycling - M_140205_XF_MetaG | ecosystem: Environmental > Aquatic > Freshwater > Lake | place: Lake Montjoie... | reverse complement strand
GGGTAAATGAGCGGCTTCAAAAGTTCCCATTCTACATCACTCAAGTCTGTGTCGTAACCTGCTGGCCGGCAGGTTGTCGCTGCCATCCACCATCCTGCATCAGCTCTTTTCACTCGCTACATTCTTTTGCCGGATAGGCTCTAAGCGAGGCGCTACTCTTGAATCCTGAGCTTCACCTGAGCCATGCGGGCCGCGAAGTCGCCATGCTGGAGGGAGAACATCTCACCGCCCGCGAGCGCCATCTCTCTGCCAACCGTTACAAACCATTACACGGGGCGTTCAGCATGTCACCTTTTGCCCCCTCATGGCCGGACTGCCGCTGGCGAGCCCACCTATGCGCCAGTCAACGCGGAGCACCATCCCATGAACCATGGACCGGTGACTCCCAAGGTGCTGGCAGCGCGCAAATTTAACCCCAAGACGGATGCCTCAGTGGATTATCTGAGGCATGGGCGACGACTGCGTGAAGTGGATGTGATGAATTCGCCCCAAGGGGTGAATAAAATGGTCGTTCAGACTTTCCTGTGGGATTTCGTCCGGTCCCTGGGGACGCTTCGCCAGGGATCAGATGCACGCTTCGCGCAAGGGCAAATCCGGCATAACTCGCTGCGCTCGGCCTGCGGCACTTATTCCGGTTCGCCCTTGCACTGCGCTCTGCATCTGAAAGACAGTCATTATGATGTTCACGAGGCGCGAACCATGTAAAACATAGGCGTTGTGCCCGTGCTGGAGCCACAATTCATCACACAGGAAAACCCGAAGAACCAAATAACTAAGCACATTGTATATCAATGTGTTAGCCCATTATTAGCCTGTCAGTAAATTAGGGGTCCAGTTAACTTTTTATTATTGAAAGTAACTGGATCAGTCTCTTCCTTCTGGAACCTCTTCTTCTTTTTTGTACTCTTTGCCACAAACGGGCTAGGCCAAGTGTCCTACCGGGAGGCGGTGAGTCGTTATTACCAGCACGCCATTGAGGCGGCAAGAGCGGCCCAATGGGCTGACTATCATTCCCGCAAGGCCTGGCAGAATCCATGGCAGCAGGACCTCGTTGCCCTTGCCTGGCAGTGGAAGGCTTACGAAACCCAACAGCGCCAGTGGGCCGCCTACTACCAGCAGTTTACGAACGAACAGTCCGCCATGCACTCCCAGCCTCCTGCCTCGACGCCCCAGCCCCAGGCCATCGGCGGCGGCCAGCCACCTATCGTCATGCGTGGCAGCCAGGCCTATGGCCATGTCAGCCTGCCCACCGCCCTTCTCCGCATGATCCAGGCCGGCAACGCTCTACAAAACAAGCCCTACATCCTCGGCGGCGGCCACCGCCAGCTCGAGGATGTGGGATACGACTGCTCCAGCTCGGTGTCTTACCTGCTAATCAAGGCCGGGCTGCTAAGCCAGGTACTCAATTCCAACCGCATAGCCAACTATGGTGTATCCGGGCCCGGGCGCTATGTCACCCTATGGGTAAAACCCGGGCATCATGTTTTTATCACCATATGCGGACTGCGGCTTGACACCAGCGGTGGTCAGGTGGCAGAAGGGCCCCGTTGGCGCACGACGGACCGCAGCCTCAGCGGATTCATGCCACGTCATCCACCCGGGCTGTGACCGCCCTCCAGCCTACATGAGACTTACTTCGAAAAAGACAGATAGGAGCGCCGCCTCTTTCCAGCAGGATGCCGGCCTGCTACTCCTTCGGCTTGGCCTCGGCCTACCCATGCTGTTGCAGCACGGGCTGCCCTACTGGAGGCAGTTTCAGGAACAGGCTCCGAGCTTTCTCAGCGTCTTCGGCCTTGGTGCCCATACCACTCTCGTCCTTACCATCGCCGCCGAAGTCGGCGCATCCCTGCTCATGATCGCCGGGTTATTCACTCGTGCTGCATCTCTCCTCTTTGCTACCACCATGGCGGTGGCCTTTGTCGTCGTCCACGGTGCCAGCTTCCAAGGGGAGCAATCCGGAGAGATAGCCTTCCTTTACTTTGTCGGGGCGGCCGCCCTTATCATCATGGGGCCGGGGCGCTTCTCATGGGATTGCTACAAGACCGCCTAGGGCAGCAAAGACGTCCCTATTTCTTCACCGGGCTAACGCATAAAACAGCCATATGAATGAATTCGACTCGCTACTTGAAATGCCCTTTAAAAGATAGCGAGTAGCGAATGTGTGACGGATGCTTTAAATAAGCGTCTCGCGGGTCAATCAATCCATTGCATCGTCATCGTCTTGGAATAAGTTCGAAGTTAGACTTCTTTGGAAGCATTTACCCGAGCTGTTTTAGCCGAGAGAGCACTAGCTGGCGGTGGTTCCAGCCTTTGCGGGTGGCTGCATTGCCCGCTCGCCCCTCTCCATAGCAGAGGGCAATCTTTACCACTCACCTTGAAACCGTAATGGTTTAGTAATGGTTTTTCCTTCGTTTTGGTGCAATTTGGCGCAAAATTGAGAAAGCTTTATTTAACCCTCCATCGCCCAGCTAGTCATTGATGATTAACGTTTTAAGATGGTATCGGGTGGAGCCAGCAGTCGGGGTCGAACCGACGACCTGCGGTTTACAAAACCGCTGCTCTACCACTGAGCTATGCAGGCGAATCCGTGAAGGTTCGATAGTAAGCGTCTTGATTGATTCAGCAACAGGATTTCCTAGATTGCACAGGTTTAAGACAGAATTACAGAGCGTTGTAATTTAAACATCGCACCTCGATACTCTTCACATGCTGCGCTTTACCCTTTTCGGTTTCCCCGTTCTCATTCACTGGATGTTTTGGCTGAACACAGCTTTGATGGGCGGAGCGCTGAATGCGAGTTCGCCAGAACAACTGCGCGGAATGCTTGGCTGGATGGTCGCGGTGTTTCTTTCCATCCTCATTCATGAGTTGGGACATGCGCTAACAATGCGAAATTGCGGTGACCGTCGCGTGGGCATCTTTTTGTATGCGTTTGGCGGCTTGGCACAAGGCAGTAGCAGGCTAACGCGCAAAGAGGACTTGATGGTCAGCGCTGCTGGACCAGCACTGCAGATTCTCTTCGGACTGGCCGTCGGCTGGTCGATCACCCTTTGGCGCGTTTCATCGCCATGGCTGCTGGAAATGCTCGACAGCTTCACCGCAGTCAGTCTGTTCTGGGCCCTGCTGAATCTGGTGCCCATCGTGCCTTTGGATGGCGGCAGGCTCTGCCAGGCCTGGCTTGGACTGGGAAAACAACGGTTGGCGCTAACGATCAGCCTAGTCTGCTCGGCTGCGATTGCCATGTTGTCGTTTGAGAGTCATCTCTGGCTCGGATTGCAGAATAGTGTATTAAGACTACTCGACATCCGTGCCAGCACTCGCATCGGTGGTGGCGTGTTTTCCCTCCTGCTTTTCGGCATGCTTGCTTGGAATAATTGGAAACAGCTACGCAATGAGCCGCAAGTTCCGTGGATGAACGCACGATGAGACTGAATTGAACCGTTTGACCTACATGCGCACTGCTTTCTGCCTTCTCGCTTTTTATCTATCTGCCGCTCTTGTCTTTGCCCAGACGCCGAAACCAGAACTCATCTCCCCCCAAGTCAAATCGGCCGTTGAGAAAGCTACGGCTTGGCTAATACGGCAGCAGAAGTCCGCTGGCTATATTGTGGACGAAAAATCCGACGCGAAGCCAAAGCGTGGTGACCTACCCTCTCACAGTGCCGCCATGACCTCACTGGCGCTCATGGGGCTCGCATCCGTCGGTCATATGCCAGATGATCCAACTCCCGAAGGTCAGGCCTGCGGCAAAGCTTTGCGCTACATCGTGGAAGGTGTGGAACCGGATGAAAACGGCTACCTCGGTCGCAGCGATCGCTCACGCATGTATGGTCACGGTATTATCTCCTTGATGCTCGGCGAGATGATCGGCCACGCACCCGATGAAGCGACCGACAAACAGCTACGCAATCAATTGAGGGGCGCGATTCAACTCATCATCCGTTCACAGCAAGTGCCGAAGAGTGAAGCAAATCGCGGTGGCTGGCGCTATGAGCCAAGTTCCAGCGACAGCGACATCTCTGTGAGCGTCTGGCAGGTCATGGCCTTGCGTGCGGCAAAGAACGCCGGCTTTGAGGTGCCAAAGGAAGCCATCGACAACGCCATCGCCTACATCAAGCGCAGCTACCGCGTGGAGCGTGATTCCAATGGCAATCCCAAGAGTGATTCCGCCGCGTTCAGCTACGAACCCTACGGCGGCAGGCAGACTTTCTCCACCACCGCCGCTGGGTTGCTCTCATTGCAAGTTTGCGGCCAATATGAAGCGCCTGAAGTGATCGGCTCCGCAAAGTGGCTGCTCAAATCACCACCAGAGCTGAATGAGCCTTGGTTTTTCTACGGCTGCTACTACTACGCGCAAGGCATGTATCAGCGCGGCGGTGATCATGCCGCCACCGCTCGCGAAAAGACTGAGAAAACCCTCATCGCCGCGCAATCACAGGACGGCAGTTGGTATCCGCGCAACGGCAATGAAAAAAGCGCCGGTGCCGTCTATGCCACATCGCTAGCGCTGCTCAGCCTGTCTGTGCATCATCACTTCCTGCCGATTTACCAGAAGTAGTTTCTTACTTCGCTTCAAACCGCTTCCGCAGTTCATTGAAATAACGCCGCACCTGTTCGCGACGCGCTGGCGGTAATGCGGCTTCGTCGAGGGCGGCTTCCTCGGCTTGAATGGAATCCAGAGCAGCCTGCGTAGCCGTGCGGCTGGATTGCTCGGTGCGTGCACCGCCTTCGACACTGCGCACGGTGCTCTGACCTTCATTGTTCTGCTGACCTTGGACAACGCTTTGATTGCCGGTACTCTGCTTTGGAGTGGGCGTGTTGTTCAGATCGGCCTTGCCTACACCGGGCTGCTGGCCTGAGCCGGGCATGGCAATCGTCGGACCGTTGGCATCATCGGGGTTCGGATCACCAGGCATAATGACGACGGGCGCATTGTTATCAGGCTTCGCTCCACCAGGAACAGGCGCAAGCAGCATCGGCTGTCCATTGGAAGGCTGGCCCTGCTGTCCGGGTTGGCCTTGCTGCCCCTGACCCATCGTAAGCATTTGCTGCTGCCCTTGTCCCTGACTGCCTTGCGGCTGCTGCTGCATCTGATTCTGCTGGCCTTGCTGCTGTCCCATGCCGGGCGGTGTGAGTTGCTGCTGCGGATTCTGCGCCTGTCCGACCTGCGGTGTGCTGCCCTGCTGCCCTTGCTGACCACTTTGACCGGCCTGACTCATCTGCTGCATCGCGCCATCGCTGTCGTTCTGCCCGGCGATGCTGCTGCCTGAATCACGCAATTGCTGCGCGAGCTGCTGGAGTTCATTGCGGGCCTGTTCACGCAACGCGAGATCGCGCAGCTTATCAGCAAGCTTCTGAAATTCTTCTCCTGCTCCAGAGGCTTTGCCCTGCTGCATCTGATCACCCGCCGCAAGCACGTTCTGACCGACGCTGCGCTTGCGATCCTCCTTCTCCGACTGCTGTTGCACATCCTTGAGCGTTTCATTCATACGCTGCTTGGACTCCGCAGCGAGTTGCTGTGATTTAAGCTGACCAGCAAGCGTTTCGGCAGCCTTGGCAGCAGCCTTGGCATTTTTTGCAGCCACCGAGTCGCCAAGATCAGCCGTATCAGCATGCTGACGCAGAGCTTCGACCAGTTTCTCCGAGGCCCAAGCTTCCTTGCCGTTGTTAAGCTCATCCGCCAGCTTCTCCGCGTCACGCGCACGACGTTCCAATTCGGCCAGCACATCGCGTGCGTCCTTACCAGCAGCATTCGCGAGTTCAGCGGCGGTCTTTTGCAGCTTCTGCTTCAAGTCCTCCACCTTCTTGTTCTCGTCCTCGTTGAGACCGGCGAGTTTTTTCTTCTCCCAATCGGTCTGCGCCAGTTTCTGCGCCTCTTCAGCCGCCTTGCGTGTCATTTCCGCATCCATCTCCACCACTTCAGATGGCGGCGCGGTGACAATGCTGATGAAGCTGCCAAGAATCGCAATCAGCAGCGGCACCGCGAGCCAGCGATCAGGCCGCAACGGCAGATCTTGTTTCAGAGTCGTCAGCGCCTGCGGCAAAACCTCGCGTTGCGCGGAAATATGCGCCCACGCTGCATCACCACCTTCGTCACGCTGCTCAAACCACCACGCCGAGGCAAAGGCCTCACGCCGTCCCGCCGCCTGATCCCACAGTGCCAGTGCACTGAATGCGCCCGGACGCTGCCACCACGCATAAGCGAGACCTCCCGCCAACCAGACGAGCAAACCAAGCCACGGATTGAAGAGCGCGCTCACGCCACGCAGCGTGGCAAGAATCAGCAGCACGAGCACCAGCGATGCTGGAATCACCGTCATCCGCAGCACTGCCAGCCAGCGCCGCAGCGTCACCCATACCCGCAGACGCTGCGCTACCGGGGCAAAGGCATGTTCGGCGGTGATCAGGTTCATGAGTGTTATTACACCTCAAAACGCAAACGAGTCCAAGTACTTTGGACTGAACTTCGCCACCTTTCCATCGTGTCTTCCGGCAGCCCGCCAGCTCAAATGTCAGCAACCCGCCTCCTGCCTCCTATCCCCATCCGGATTCACAGGAAATCACAGAGTTAACGGAGCTCCGGCAGTCCATCTACTCAGGCAGCAGACCGCGAGGCACGTTTGCGCGTGCGTGCAGTCGGTTTCACCGCCACTTCCCGCAGCTTGGCCACGAGCCGCAGCGTTTGATTCACCGCGGCGGAATTAGGAAACAGGCCGGTCAGGTCCTGATCGATCACCGCAATATTGCAGCGCGAAGCGTGCGGCATGCTTGCCACGCACGCCTTGGGAAAAGTCGTATTCGGCGGCCATGTCGGCTGCGGTGGTGTTACGGAGTTTGGGCATACTGCTTCCTTTTTTTGCGGCTGGCGCGGCGTGCGCTGATGAGGCGGATTCTATCACCGCGCTCGACATGGACAACCACGAGTCCCTGGCTGCTTTGCCCCAGCAGGACGAAGCGGTTTCCCACCTGGAATCCTGCGCCCATGAACGCGACGCCACCGCCTGCCAGCCGGTTCCCCGGCTCTGCCACCGAAAGCGGTCGCTCGTTCACCGGAAGCGGTGGCTCGCTCTCCGGCACTCCCTTTTCACCCCCTGCCCACGGCAGGAACCGCTGATGCCAACCTGGAACAGCGGCAGCACCTGGAACTCAGGCCTCCTTTGGGGGCCGGCCTCACCGCCGACTCCGCTCGTCCGATACCAACCCAAACCACACAAACAGACCATGAAACGTCAAGAATACTACCCCACCCGCCTCGGCGACCAGCCGGAGTGGCACTTCAACTACGCGGACCGCCTCACTGAAAACGGGGCGGCGATGGGCCTGCTGCCCGCCGATGTGGCGGCCAGCGCCAACGACTCCAAGCACCTAGGCTACGCCCTCGGCACCTGGCTGACCAAGGTGCGCGAATTCGGCCCCGGCTCGACGGCCGAGCTGGAGACGCTCAAACTCGGCACCGGCGGCAGCCCGTTTGAGCTGCCCGAATTCATCCCGCCCGCCCCTCCGGCGGGATTGACCCCGGTGCTGCCGGGGGCCCTGGGCCGCATCTTCAGGTATGTGCAGGCCATCAAGTCCGCCCCCGGCTACACCGAGGAATTGGGCCTGCTGCTGGGCATCGTGGGCGGGGAGGACACGGTGGAGCATGCAGCCCCGGAGTTCAGCCTCAAAACGGAGCTGGGCGACGGCTGCCACTGCGTGAAGATCCGCTTCAAGAAGTTCGGCCACTATGCGGTGGCCGTGTACAGCAAGCGCGGCACGGGTGGCTTGGAGCTGCTGGGGATCGACACCGGCAGCCCCTACGAGGATCAGCGCCCCCTGCTGGTGCCCGGCCAACCCGAGGTGCGCGAGTACAAGCTGCGCTTCTGGGACGATGGCGTGGAGAACGGCAACTGGACCGAGGTGGCCAGCGCCACGGTGAGCCTGTAGGCGGCGGCTCGCTACGCTCGCGTTGACGGTGGTTGGCGTGGTTGAGGGCGCTGCGCGCCGTTGACCGTGGTTGTTCCAGAGTCCTGCCAACAACTGTCAACCAGCGTCAACAACCGTCATCCACCGCCAGCCCCTCTCATTAGCCGTTACACTCAGCGTTACTTTCAGGCCTGTAAACAAGTCAGGACGCCCGCCGCCGCCTCAATGTAACGCTTTGTGCGGTGGCGCTGGCAGAATGGGCGAATCGGGCTATTCCACGCTCATTTCAGCCATAAATCGCCACTTTTTCCACTCACATCCTGACAGGGTTAAACACTCTCATGCCATTCAATATCTGTGGTTTGTCACTCGTTATTTACACTCTTTGAACCCCGAATAATGTAACGCTTTGATGTCACCTCGTAACGGTCCATTGCGGTTCATTTATAACTACAATTGCGTTACATTAATTACGACCTCAGGGGAGCAAGAGGACCGCGGGCGCCCTTGCCCGCTTCAGTCAGACGGCGGAGAAAAGTCTCCGCCCTCCCGTCCCAGACTGCCCTCCAACGGGCACCCAGAGCCGTCCTTCCGGCAGATACAGTTAACGCATGTGTCGTTACACTTTAAGCACTTCAAGAGCAGGAGACCGTCAACCGCTGCCAACAACCGTCAACGGCGCTCCGCGCCCTCAACCTCATGCCCTACGACCCCACCCTCCCCCAGCCCGGCACGGAGATCGATGCCGACCAGATGCGCAGCCAGCTCAACGGCCTCAAAGGCCTCATCGACACCATCCCCGCCGGACCGCCCGGCCAGAACGGCAGCGATGGAACGAGCGTCACTGGCGCAGTCATGGATGGCGTGAACACGCTGAATCCCGGTGATGCCGCGCAAGCCAGCGTGAGCTGGGATGGCGCGAACGTGAGGTTCACGTTTGGCATTCCGCGCGGGCAGGATGGCGCAAGCGCCACGCCCATCACGAGCTTCATCGTGGATGGCGTGAGCACCTTGAATCCCGGTGATCCCGCCACGGTGCAGACGAGTTTTGACGGCGCGAGTGTGCGCTTCACGTTTGGCATTCCACGTGGCAATGACGGCAGCCAAGGACAGCAGGGCAGCAACGGAAACGATGGCGGCCCGGGCCCGCCGTTCACGAACTTCATCGTCGATGGCGTGAACATGCTGAACCCGACTGACCCCGCCTCGGTGCAGACGGTCTTCGATGGCAACGCCGTGCGAATGATCTTCAACCTGCCGCGTGGCTTTACCGGCAACGATGGTGGGCAAGGACCCCAAGGACCACCCTTTGCCAACGCCCTCGTGGATAGCGTGACGACTTTGAATCCTGGCGACAACGCGACGGTGCAGACCAGCTTCGACGGCAGCAACGTGCGCTTTCAGTTTGGCATTCCCCGTGGACAGAACGGCAACGACGGCGGCAGTGGGCCGCAAGGTTCACCGGGTGAGGTGACCAACATGCAGCTCAACAGCGCGATCAATGGTACGAGCAACAACAGCAATGCCGTGAACACGCTGGCCATGACCGTGAGAGACCCACCGGCCGTGGGCGAGATGCAGGCCATCGCCAGCAAGCTGGATGAGCTGATCCTGGCGTTAAGGCGGTAGGTTGTTCTTTTTGATTGCCGGGACAATGCTGGCGGCCATACTCGCTGCACCCGTGAGGGGCTATAGCTCAGTTGGTAGAGCGCTTCGTTCGCAATGAAGAGGTCAGGGGTTCGAATCCCCTTAGCTCCACCACTTCCACCTGACCATCGACCATGAAACACCTGTTCTTCGCTCTGCTTGCCTCCTGTCTCCTCCTGTCATGCGCCACCCGGGATCTGGAGCATTGCGCGCCGGGAACGAAGGGCATCATCGTTGCCCAAGAGGTGCAATGCACCCACAAGGATGGCAAACTCACCTTGCCTGCGGGCTTGTACCAAGCGGAGGCGCAATCGGCGAAGGGCATCTACTACGTGGCGCCTGAACGTCTGAAGACCACCGGGATCATCCGCGACGGCCATGAGCGCGGCGGACTCTTCATTGCCAACGAGGGCTGGCAGTGGGCCTGGATCGGCAATCCGGCTTTTGAAGTCGAGGAGAACAAAACCTCCATCCTCGGCAAACGCGGCATCATCATGCCAACGCATTTCAAGTTTGAGCCCTTTGTGCATTACACGAAGGCGAAGAAGTAATACCAAGCTGAAATCAACAGCCCGTAGTGAATCGGCACTTAGGGGCCGGTGGCGCGCTGGATGCGAACTGGCACGTCGTTGATGCTATAGCCAGCCTCACGCAAGGAATCCCACACTTTGACCAGAATGCCGAGCGCGGCAGTGGTATCGGCCTGGAGTTCGAGTTTCATGCCGGGCTTGGCGTCCTTCAGCGAGGTAATGGCGATGGCGAGTTTGTCGAGCTCAACAGGTTTACCATCGAGGAAGATTTTCTGCTCTTCATTGATGCTGATGGCGACGCGTGATTCAGGTGCCTCGGAGGAACCACCGAGAGACTTGGACTCCGGCAGGGTGATCTTCACCTGCGTCTTCTCCTTTTTGAACGTCGTGGTGGCGATGAAGAAGATCAGCAAGATGACCATGATGTCGATGAGCGAGACGATGGGAATCGTCGGCACGGAGCGGCGGCGGGGGCGCAGGTTCATGGCAGCGTGCGTGAGGGTTCAGGCTTGCGAACGCTGCACCTCAAAGTGCTGGTAAAAATGCTGGATAGTCTCCTGCATGATGGACTCGACGCGCACCGCAAGAGCATCGAGACGACGCACAAAGTAGGTGTGCAGGAGCACGGAAGGCACCGCGACGAACAGACCCGCGATGGTGCAGCGCAGCGCCACGCCGATTTCATGGGCGATGACGGCGGTGTCAGGGGAGCCATCGCCACCTGTACCAAAGGCGGAGAACATGCCAACGAGTCCGCTGGTGGTGCCAAGCAAGCCGAGCAACGGCGCGACGGTGACCATCACTTCCAGCAGCGGGATACCAGTCTCGAGGCGGTGGATTTCCTCACGTGCCTTGATCTCGCAGGCGGCGTGGCATTCCTGCTTGCTGGTGAAGGCCCCACTGATGGCCATGGCCCCTAGGCGCGAGAGCATGGAGCCATCACGCTCCAAAAAGTCCTGCAACGGCCGGATGTCGCCCTTCACGGCATAGCTGGGAATGGAGCGAAGCTGACTGACGACCCCATTGGGCATGATGACCTGCTCCCGCAGTTGCAACCACGCCAGGATGGAGGCGGTGATCGCCGCGATTGAGCACAGCACGATGAACGCCATGACAAAGCCACCGGTGGCAAGGAAATCATAAACGAGTTGGAAGCCGGTAGGCGCAGGCTTGTCTGCAACAGCAAGAAGGAGATTAGTAAATGAGGACATTGTATTCAATTTTCAGGCGCTCCTGGTCATTCATGGGGAGCGAAGGGATGACGTCGGCAGGAATGGGTGGGATTTCCGCATCACGAATCGCCTGAAGGGTGAAGCTGGTGAGAACGGGATTAGACTCCTTGTCGTTCACGATGCGGAGGTCTTCCACCTTGCCTTTCTTGTTGACGAAAAAAATGATCTTGAGGCTGCCGTAGGTGACGCCATCACGGCGCAAGGTGCGGTAGATGTGCCACTTCTTTTCCACCTGACCGGTGACCTGGCGGATGTAGCGGCCTTTCGGCGAATCCTCGGCATCGACGGAGTTCTCCGTGCCACGATTGGAAATAGTGCCCTTCGTCTGTGACGTGCGGGTGAATGGCGTGAAGGCATCGGGATCGGGATTGCGCGTGGAACGCGTGACCGGCTCATCATCTGCCACCGGCAGCGCTTTAGGAATCGGCATCGCCTTGGGAATCGGCGGCGTTGGTTCGGGCATGGTCTGTGAGACGTCACGGGCCGGAGGCGTCTGCGGCTCTGGCTTCTGCGGCATCGGTGGCGTGTCGGGCACCGCTTCGGCTTTTTTTACCTCAATGGAGAGCCGGTTCTTGTCCACGCTGGCCAAGGCCTTATCCGCCTCCTCCATCATCTTTGTCAGTGGCGTCGATTCTGGCACCGTTTTGGCAACGGTTTGCGGCGGAGTGACCGGCTGCGGCGGTGGTGCAGCATCCTTGGGCTTGACGATGGAAGGTGGACTCGGTGGTGAAGGCGGCTGAGGTTGCAGCATGGCCGGCGTTGCCTTAGGCGACTTTGGCCGCGCATCGTCTTTCAACTCGCCGTCGCGGAAGTCGCGGTCGGCGAGTTCCATCATGGGGATTTTGATGCCGTCAGTGGTGGGCATCGGCTCCGTGCCGTCTGGGAATGGCGCCTTGACTGAAGCGGCCTTCGTGTTGCGGTCAGCGATGAAAGCGGCGTTTTTGGGCGCAGTTTCAGCACGCTCATTCTGCGCCGTGCGAATGTAGATCTCAGATTTTTTCGGCGGGGGTGGTGGCGGCAGCAGCGGCGGTTCAGGAATGATCTGGTCGGGGAACAGCAGCACGACTTCCTTTTCCTTCGGCACCGCCGTGGCCTGCTGCCACAACCGCCGCGCAGCGTCACCAGCAAACATCCACGCGAGAATCAAAAACAGCATCGCATGCAACACCAGGGAGCCGGTGATGGCGATGCGAAGGTTATTGTCTCGATGAGCGGTCACTGTGCGGCTTATAGTGCTTCCACGCCGCGTGGAATCAACGAGGATTCCGGCTCACTTTGCGGCGGCTTTAAACATGATCGGGATGATGAGAATGGCGAGGATGTTCACCACTTTGATCATCGGGTTCACGGCAGGGCCGGCGGTGTCCTTGTAAGGATCGCCCACGGTATCGCCCGTGACGGCGGCCTGATGGGCAAAGCTGCCTTTGCCGCCATGATTGCCTTCCTCGATGTATTTCTTCGCGTTGTCCCAGGCACCACCGGCGCTGGTCATGGAGATGCCGATGAACAAACCGGTGACAATGGTGCCGATGAGTACGCCGCCGAGTGCCTCCATGCCGACATAGGCCATGCCGATCACGAAGACCAGCGGCAGCAGCGCGGGAAGAATCATCTGCTTCAATGCGGCACTGGTGACGATGCCGACGCACTGGGCGTAATCAGGAATGTCGGTGCCATTGAGGATGCCGGGCTTGGCGGTGATCTGGCGGCGCACTTCGCGCACGACAGCTCCTGCGGCGTTGCCCACGGCGCTCATACAATAAGAGGTGAACAGGAACGGCAGCAGGCCGCCGATGAACATGCCGATCACGACGCGGTGATCCATCAGGTCAAAGCTCACCTTGTGGCCGACGAAGGCCTGCAAATCCTCAACATAGCTACCGAACAGCACCATCGCGGCCAGACCGGCGCTGGCGATGGCGTAACCCTTCGTCACCGCCTTCATCGTGTTGCCCACGGCATCGAGTTCATCGGTGATCTTGCGCACACTTTCAGGCAATCCGGACATGACGGCGATGCCGCCTGCATTGTCCGTGATCGGGCCAAACGCGTCGAGCGAGATAATGATGCCCGACAAGCTGAGCATCGAAACGACGGCAATGGCAATGCCATACAAACCTGCCAGATCAAAGCAGCCCCAGATCGAGGCGGCGATGGCCAGCACTGGCAGCAGCGTGGCCTGATTGCCGATGCTGATGCCGGCGATGATGTTGGTGGCGTGGCCGGTTTCGGAGGCCTTCGCGATCAGGCGCACCGGCTTATGGTGCGTGCTGGTGTAGTAGTTCGTGATCCACACAACGACCAGTGTCATGACAAGGCCGATGGCGGCGCAGTAGAAAATGTTCACGCTGGGAACATCGAGACCGCCGATCTTCAACGCAGCACCGAAGATCGAAGAGGTGGCCCACCAGAACAGCGCTGAGGCGATGATACCGGAAACTGCCACACCGCACACGAGCGCCGCAGTCGCCTCCTGCTTCACAAAGTTTACCCAACCGATGCCGATGAGCGAAGCGATGATGGCAAGCCCGCAGAGCACGAACGGATAAATAACCGCCGCTTCCGTGCCCACCGTGAGATGTCCCACGAGCACTCCGCCGATCAAGCTCACCGCATACGTTTCAAACACGTCCGCCGCCATGCCGGCGCAGTCGCCGACGTTGTCGCCGACGTTGTCCGCAATGGTCGCCGGATTGCGCGGATCGTCTTCATTGAGGTTCTGCTCGATCTTGCCGACGAGGTCAGCACCCACGTCCGCCGCTTTCGTGTAAATGCCGCCGCCGAGACGGGCAAACACGCTGATGAGCGAACTGCCGAGCGCGAGACCAACGAGCGAGTCGATGGCATGCTTCGCGTGATCCGCTGCGCCTTGCACAAACAAATAGAACACACCCACAGACAGCAAACCGAGCGCCACCACGAGCAGGCCCGTTACCGCACCGCCATTAAACGCCACTTTCAGCGCCGAGTGGCTGCTGACCGACGCCGCCTGCGCCGTGCGCACATTGGCACGCACCGCAACCATCATGCCGATGTAACCAGCAGCCAGCGAGCACACCGCGCCGACCACGAATCCCGCTGCGGTGAGTCCATCACGCAGATACCAGACGGCTGCAAAGATGACGACGGCAATGGCGCTGACCGCCATAACCTGTTTGTTCATGTAGGCCTTCGCACCCAACTGGATCGCGCTGGCGATGGCTGCCATCTTTTCATTGCCAGCATCTGCACCGACGACTTTGCGGATCAGAATCAGGGCAAACACCAAGCCCACAATAGACAGGGCAATGGCGAGGGCGATTCCGTTATGGAGCAGAAAGGATGGAGGCATGTGTGGAGTGATGTCGGGGTTGGTCCGGGGCGGGTAAAGCCGCGAACTTTATCGAGTCGAAAAACAGAGGCAAGAACTTGCTCCGCTTTTGTGCGGCGCTCCCTTACGGTCATAAAAGGGAAAGCCTTGCAGTCTTTGGCCGAATGCAGCACTTCCTCCGTCATGCATCGCCGTCGCCTGCTCCAATCCGCCGCCCTGGCCCTTTGTCCGGCTGCTTGTGAGCAAAAACACCGCGCTCCCCTGCCCTTCGTGACGCTCGCAGATCTCGACGCAATGCTTGAGACGAAGCAAACAACGCCACTGCTGCTTGTGGAGCATTTTCTGGAGCGCATCGCCCAAATCGACAGCTCCGGGCCACGTGTGAACTCAATCCTTGAAATGAATCCCGATGCCAAAACCATAGCTGCGTCATGCAAACCCGGCCTGCTGCACGGTTTGCCCATCTTGATCAAGGACAACATCGAAACCGCCGATTCGATGCAGACCACCGCCGGTTCACTGGCCTTAAGCGATCACAAACCGAAGCGCGATGCAGCGCTCGTGACCCGATTGCGCGAGGCGGGTGCCGTCATCTTCGGCAAAACCAATCTCAGTGAGTGGGCGAACATCCGCTCGCCGAATTCCACCAGCGGTTGGAGTGCTCGTGGTGGTCTCACGCGCAATCCACACCGGCTCACGCACAGCGCCAGCGGCTCCAGTTCGGGATCTGCGGCCGCAGTGGCCGCAGGGTTGGCTCCTGCAGCGATTGGCACGGAAACGAACGGCTCCATCGTCAGTCCGGCCAGCGCCTGCGGCATCGTGGGTTTCAAACCAACCGTCGGTCTCATCAGCGGCACTGGCATCATTCCGATTACTCATCATCAAGACACTGCCGGACCGATGACGCTGACAGTGCGTGACGCCGCACTGCTCATGCAGGTGCTCGCTGATCATTTCACCATTGAACTGAAAGCCGATGCTCTCAAGGGGGCGCGACTCGGCGTGCTGCGTGAGCAATCCGGCAAGCATCCGCAAGTTCTCGCGCTGTTTGAAGCCACACTGCAAAAACTGCGCGATGCCGGAGCCATCATCGTCGATTCTGTCGAGCTACCGAATGCCCAGGAAGCTGGCACTTTAGCATGGAAGGCCATGCTCATTGAGTTGCGAACCGATATGAATGCATACCTCGATCAACGCGGTGGAGATGTACATTCTCTAGCCGAACTGATTGCCTTCAACGAACAGCATCGCGACGCCGAAATGCCGCACTTCGGCCAGGAATTCTTCGTGCAAGCTGAAAAGCTCGGCACGCTGGAAATCATCGCCGCAGGCCAGAAAGCGCGAGAGCTAGCCAAACAACTCGCCGGGACTGAAGGCATCGACGCCGCTCTCAAAGCGCACAACCTTGATGCCTTGATCTGCCCCACGAATGATCCCGCTGGCATGATCGACTTGAAAAAGGGCGATGAAGACGTGCGAGTGGCCAGCACGCCAGCCGCAGTGGCCGGCTATCCGCATCTGACCGTGCCCATGGGCTTCGTGGAGAGCTTACCGGTCGGTTTTTCCATCATCGGTGCCGCCAATGATGATGCTCACATCCTCGCGCTCGGTCACGCCTTCGAGCAAATCACACAGGCACGACGCTCACCAACCTTCGTTGTCGAATAAGACTCATCTTTTGCCAATATCAGAGAGATGTGATTTGCAAAAAGCCGCGATGAACGCCCGTAACACTTTCATACCACCCCAAAGCACTTTCATACCACCATGCTGAGCAACGCCCATCTCCTCATCGCTGCCCTGTTAGCAGCCGCATCGACCGTCTCGGCGGAACCCGTCGGCTTTAACAAGGACATCCGCCCCATCCTGGCGGATGCGTGCTTTCACTGCCATGGGCCTGACCCAGGAACGCGCAAAGCGGGGCTGAGGCTGGATACCGAAGCTGGATTCTTCACGGCGAAGAAGGATGAGCAGCCAACGGTCATCAAAGGTCAGCCGGAGAAGAGCAGTCTGTTTCAGCGCCTCCTTTCCAAAGATGAAGACGAGATCATGCCACCGCCGGAGTCGCACAAGACGCTGAAGCCGGCTGAAATCGCCAAGGTGAAGGCTTGGATCGAGCAAGGCGCTCCCTGGCAGCCGCATTGGTCACTGATCCAGCCGCAGCGCACGGCCGCCCCTGAGGTGAAGGACAAGGAATGGGTGAAGACACCGGTGGATCGGTTTGTTCTCTCCAAACTGGAAGCCGCAGGACTCAAACCCGCACCTGAGGCCGATGCGCATGCGCTCATTCGTCGCGTGAGTCTGGATCTGACGGGGCTGCCACCTTCGCCGGAATTGGTGAAGCGCTATGCCACCGCTGAAAAGCTCAACGACGCTCAACTCAACGCGCTCGTCGATGAACTCATGAAATCTCCCGCCTATGGCGAGCATCGGGCCCGTTACTGGCTGGATGCAGCACGCTATGGCGACTCCCACGGCCTGCATTTCGACAAACCACGTGAGATGTGGCCTTACCGCGACTGGGTGGTGAAGGCCTTCAATCGCAATGAACCTTTCGATCAGTTCACCATCGAGCAGATCGCGGGCGATTTGCTGCCGAAGCCAACCGAGGACCAACTCGTGGCCACGGGCTTCCAGCGTTGCAACATCACCACGAATGAAGGCGGCACCATTGATGAGGAAAACCTCGCCAACTACG
>Ga0114970_10001522_pt1 | contig 17332 bp, 16 predicted proteins | sample M_140205_XF_Meta_FD_87030 | JGI IMG/M metagenome (GOLD analysis project Ga0114970, IMG submission 87030) | Freshwater microbial communities from Lake Montjoie, Canada to study carbon cycling - M_140205_XF_MetaG | ecosystem: Environmental > Aquatic > Freshwater > Lake | place: Lake Montjoie... | reverse complement strand
TGCTCGATGCCCGTCTCTCCCGGTTGCGCATATTGGGGTGACTGGTTTACACTATTGGCAAAATGCCAGTTGCCCAAACCACCTCTACCACCCGGAACCAAAACCTTTTTTTCTCCGTCTTCCGTGATCTCAAATAAAACCTCACCCGTCTCCGCATCCTTGGCAACTGTGCCTAAAGGAACTTCCAAAATCACCGATTCTCCATAGGCCCCAGAACTGCGATTCTCACTGCCCGCAATACCATCAGTGGCCATCACGTGCTTCCTGTATTTCAAGTGAATCAACGTCCACAATTGGGAATTCCCCAGAAGAATAATGTCACCACCCTTTCCTCCATCGCCCCCATCAGGACCCCCACGAGGATTCATTTTGGTACGATTATAATGCCTGCTTCCAGGTCCGCCACTACCACTTCGGCAGCAAATCTTCACGTAATCAATAAAATTGCTATCGGCCATGAACCGCAAAGGTCGTTAAAAAACCTCCATCTATTGTATTTTCGCACCCGCAACCTTTATGTCAGCTCAATACTCCTTCACAGAAATCGAAAAAAAATGGCAAGCCGCATGGGAAAACAGTAAATTGTACTCCGTACGAATTGATCCCAGCAAGCCTAAATACTATGCGCTCGACATGTTTCCTTACCCTTCAGGAAGTGGGTTGCACGTGGGTCACCCCCTCGGTTACATCGCCAGTGATATTGTTTCCAGATACAAAAGATTAAACGGTTTTAATGTGTTGCATCCCATGGGCTACGACGCTTTTGGCTTACCCGCCGAGCAATACGCCATTCAAACTGGACAGCATCCATCGGTAACAACAGAACAAAATATTAAAAGATTTCGTGAACAGCTCAATATCATGGGCTTTTCCTATGATTGGGATCGACAAGTAAAAACATGCGACCCAAATTATTACCAATTCACACAGTGGATTTTTGCACTTTTCTTTAATCATTGGTACAATAGATCTGCACAAAAAGCAGAACCCCTTTCTACGCTCGAAGCACATTTTTCTGCCAACGGATCCGCAGACCACAACGCACACGGCGGCAAGATAAGCGAATTCTCAGCCCAAGATTGGCAAGGATTTTCGCCCGTGCAAAAACACAATATCCTGAATCAATTTCGATTGGCTTTCATCGACGAAACCACAGTGAATTGGTGCGAAGCGATGGGAACCGTTCTAGCAAATGAAGAGGTAATCAATGGTCTCAGTGAACGCGGTGGCTACCCCGTGATTCGCAAAAAAATGAAACAGTGGAGCTTGCGGATTACTGCCTATGCAGATCGACTTATAGAAGGGCTCGAACGTATTCAATGGAGCGATGCCATCAAAGAAATTCAAAAAAACTGGATCGGCAGAAGTCAAGGTGCAGAAATTGATTTCGTTGTTCGTGGCACCCTCAAAACACTCAAAGTATTTACCACTCGTCCCGATACCATCTTTGGCGCAACCTTTATGGTGGTGGCACCAGAACTTGAAAACCTAAAAGAATATTGCAGCGATGCACAGTGGCCCGCAGTTCAAGAATATGCCAACAAAGCAAAAAATCGCAGTGAAATTGATCGTATGGCCGATACCACAAAAACAGGCGTATTCACTGGGTTAGAAGCAATCAATCCATTTACCGGTGAGCCCATTCCGATTTGGGTGAGCGATTATGTTTTGGCAAATTATGGCACCGGCGTTATCATGGCCGTTCCCGCACACGACGATAGAGATTTTGCTTTCGCAAAAGCCTTTAACCTGTCCATCATACCCGTTATCAAACCCGCGAATACCGAACTTGAATTGCCCCTCACCGAATCCTTCAGCGCAAAAGACGGCATCTGCTTTAACTCGGGATTTTTAGACGGATTAACGGTGAAAGAAGCCATTCAAGCCGCCATCAACAAAGTAGAAAAAGCCGGTTGGGGTCAGGCCAAAGTGAATTACAAACTTCGCGAGGCTGGTTTTGGACGACAGCGCTATTGGGGAGAACCCTTCCCAATTACTTACGATAGCCAGGGGATTCCGCAGCTCGAAAATCAACTTCCCGTGGAATTACCCCAAGTTGAAAGTTATAAACCCTCTGGCAATGGTGAAAGTCCACTGTCGGCCGTTTCTGATTGGGTAAACACCGCTCAAGGCAAACGCGAAACAGATACAATGCCGGGTTGGGCAGGTAGTAGTTGGTATTTCCTTCGTTACACCGACCCAAACAATACCGACGTATTTGCATCAAAAGAGGCGCTCCAATACTGGCAACAGGTAGATTTATATGTGGGTGGTTCTGAACATGCAACGGGACACCTTCTCTACAGTCGTTTCTGGACAAAATTCCTCTTTGATCTCGGCTACATTTCTTGGGACGAACCCTTCAAAAGATTGGTGAACCAGGGGATGATTATGGGAGAGGACGGACAGAAAATGAGCAAGCGTTGGGGCAATGTAGTAAACCCCGACGATGTCTGCGCGCAATACGGTGCCGATACCCTTAGAATGTACGAAATGTTTTTGGGTCCACTTACCGATTCAAAGCCTTGGAACACCAACGGAATTGAGGGAGTAAGTCGATTCTTCGGTAAATTCTGGAGACTTTTTTACGATGGCGAAAACTGGGCGGTATCAACCGAAAAAGCATCGAATGAGGAATTGAAAATACTGCACAAAACCATCAAGAAAGTAACAGAAGACATCGAAAGCATGAGTTTCAACACTTCAGTTTCTGCTTTCATGGTAGCAACCAATGAACTCGGTACGTTAAAGTGCAGAAAGCGTGAAATTCTAGAGCCCATCTTGATTCTTTTGGCTCCGTTTGCACCCCACGTTGCAGAAGAATTATGGCATCAATTGGGAAATAAAGAGAGCATCCACATTGCAAATTGGCCCAAATACAATGCGACGTTGTTGGTAGAAAATTCGTTCAATTACCCCATTAGCATCAACGGAAAAACACGCGCGCAAATTGAATTTGAACTTACAGCAACAGAAGACGAAATCAAACAAGCCGTGCTAAACCATGATCTGGTAATCAAATGGATGGAAGGCAAACCCCTCAAGAAATTCATCCTCGTAAAGGGAAGAATTGTAAACGTGGTGGTGTAATATCAATTCCAAAACTCTATTTGCTCAAAATGGCCCGTTCACGTAAAATTACGCAGTGGAAAATCGCTCAATCCGCAGAAATAAAATGGTGGCAACAATACTTGAGAGGAAAATCAATTACCGATTACAAAACGGATAAAATACAATATTGGAATACCCTGTTAACTGGAATTCAACAACATCTGCCTCAATTAGAGAATCAACGTGTTTTGGATGCCGGCTGCGGACCATCAGGGATTTTTATGGCTCTTGATAAATCTAGGATTCATGCGATAGACCCGCTTCTTGAAAGCTATCAAAGCACTTTGGATCATTTCGACAAAAGCGATTATCCTTGGGTGCAATTTTTCCAATCTTCTATCGAACAATTTGTTATTGAAGAAGCCTATGATGTCATCTTTTGTATGAACGCAATCAACCATGTAGCCGATATTAAACAATGTTATAAAAAGCTGTTTGATGCGCTAAACCCTGGTGGGACATTGGTATTGACAACAGATGCGCATGCAATTCCCAATTTGAAGTATGTATTCCAATGGTTACCCGGTGATATATTGCATCCGCATCAATATGATGCCCTTGAATATCAGCAATTCCTCGTAAATCAAGGATTTGAGCTGATTCACCAAAACTCTGTAAAAGATGGATTTCTATTTAACCACCTTTTGCAAATTGCCAAGAAACCCAAATAAGGCTAATTATTCCGCCACTACGGTCGCTTTTTGACCTTCAAACTCAATCACCGCACCGGGGTATAATTTATTGCGTTTGCGAAATTCTTGCACTCCGTCTACTACAACCAATCCCTCTGTAATCGTTTCATTTGCCATGGAACCGCTCTCCACCCAACCCAACAATTTAAGTGCCTGATTAAGCTGAATATAAGGTGTATGAATTGAAATGGTTTCCATTAGATGGAGAAACTCTCGCCACAACCACAAGTGCGAGATGCATTGGGATTGATAAAATTAAATCCCTTGCCGTTCAATCCGTCTGTGAAGTCTAACTCTGTGCCACATAAGTATAGGAAACTCTTCATATCACAAACGATCGTCAACCGCTCATCCCCGAATTTCATATCCCCTGGCTTACTCTCATTGTCGAAATCCAACTCATAAGTAAGCCCAGAACAACCGCCACCCTTCACGCCAACGCGCAAAAAATACTCAGCACCAAGAATATTAGACTCACGCATCAAATCATAAGCCTTTGTTAAGGCCTTGTCCGTAATGCTGATTTCATTTCCTTGGGCAATCATAAATATAAATTAGTGGTGAACTTTTGTACTTTCAATTGGCTCCAATCCATTCTTGCCACGATAATCATTGATTGCAGAACGAATTGCATCTTCAGCCAACACAGAACAGTGAATTTTTACCGGTGGCAAAGCCAACTCTTCCACAATTTCCATATTGTCGATGTTCAAAGCATCGTCGATCGACTTGCCCTTTAACCATTCAGTAGCCAACGACGAAGAAGCGATGGCAGAACCACAGCCAAATGTCTTGAATTTAGCGTCCTGGATGATACCCGTGGTCTCATCAACTTCAATTTGCAAACGCATCACGTCTCCACATTCTGGAGCACCTACCAATCCTGTTCCTACGTTGGTTTTAGACTTATCCAAAGTACCAATGTTTCTTGGGTTGGTATAATGATCGATTACTTTATCTGAGTATGCCATATTTTTTCTTTTACAAATTTACATTTTGATGCGATTCTAAACAAACGATCAATGTTCGCTCCACTGAATAGATTTTAAATCAATGCCTTCCTTGAACATTTCCCACAAAGGACTCATTTCACGCAACTTGGTCACCGCTTCCTTCACCAAGTTAATCGTATAGTCGATTTCGGCTTCAGTAGTGAAACGACCCAAACCAAAACGCAATGAACTGTGCGCCAATTCATCGTCCAAACCCAAACTCTTCAATACATAACTTGGCTCCAACGATGCCGATGTACAAGCTGATCCACTAGAAACAGCAACGTCCTTCACGCCCATCATCAAACCTTCACCTTCTACATATTTAAAACTGATGTTGGTAGTATGTGGAAGTCTGTACTCCTTATTTCCATTCAAATAACTCTCTTCCAATGTCAACAATTCGCGCTCCAAACGATCCCTCATTCCACTCAAACGAGTGCTTTCTTCAGCCATATCCGTCTTCGCGATTTCACAAGCTTTTCCAAATCCAACGATGCCCGTAACGTTCAAAGTTCCACTGCGCATGCCTCTTTCGTGGCCACCGCCATCCATTTGGGCAGTTACTTTCACACGAGGATTTTTGCGACGTACATACAAAGCGCCTACACCTTTTGGACCGTACATTTTGTGCGCTGTAAAACTCATCAAATCGATGTGGTCAGCCAATACATCTACCGGTATTTTACCCACCGCTTGGGTTGCATCGCTATGAAACAAAACGCCATGCTTCTTGCAAATTGCACCAATCTCAGTAATCTTTTGCACCACGCCCAACTCGTTGTTGCCGTACATCACAGTTACCAAAATAGTATTCGGTTTGATGGCAGCCTCAATAACCGCTGGATCGATCATTCCATCGTAACCAACCGACAAATATGTAACCTCAGCGCCAAGTTTTTCCAAATGCTTACAAGCATCCAAAACCGCCTTATGCTCTGTTGATAGTGTAATGATGTGATTGCCTTTGCTCGCGTACATTTCAAAAACACCCTTGATGGCCAAATTATTACTCTCTGTGGCTCCACTAGTGAAGATGATTTCCTTTTCGCTCGCTCCAATCAAAGAAGCAACCTGACCGCGGGCATAATCCACGGCTTCCTCAGCAGCCCATCCAAATGGATGACTCTTGCTGGCGGCATTCCCATAAATTTCCAAAAAATAAGGTTTCATGGCTTCAAACACACGGGGATCCATCTGTGTGGTTGCATTGTTGTCGAGGTATATTGGCAATTTTAACATGGTATGAATAGTTATTTAGATACTTTCTAAACTGCAAAATTAACGCATAAGCAGAATGTTTGTTTTCTTATTTTTAGTTTATCGCAAAAGAATGTTCTTTGTATGCGAAATGAGCGTAAAAAAACTTGAACATATTGGCATCGCCGTGGCTGATTTAGATGCAGCGGAAGCGCTATTTACAAAGCTTCTAGGCTGCAAACCTTACAAACGCGAAACCGTTGAAAGCGAGCACGTAATCACTTCATTTTTTCAAGTGGGCGATGTAAAAATCGAGCTCCTAGCCGCATCAAACCCCCAAAGCACGATTGCAAATTTTATTGAAAAACGAGGTGAAGGCATACACCACCTCGCATTTGAAGTAGAAGATATAAAAACATCGTTGGAAGAAAAATCAAATGAAGGCTTCAAGCTAATTCATTTAGAGCCCAAAGACGGAGCCGACAATAAACAAATCGCTTTCCTACACCCCAAATCAACCGGCGGCGTACTTACAGAATTTTGTCAAGATAAAGGCGAAATCACGTTGGGTTAATTACACCAAATCCTTCAAGAAGGTTAGCAAATAAATTCCCATTCCCAAAAACGTTACACCTAAAATCAAATCTAAATGTCGGATACGTTCTTCGGTTAGATAATGTTTGATTTTACCAGCGCCCCAAGCAACGCCCAATTCACTTAAAAATACTGAGGTTAGGGCCGACAAGCCAAAAACCCATTTTCCATGATAGTCGAATCCCGAACCTGGCGGCAAACTAAATAACCCCAACCACCAAACAATATTCACAGGATTCAACAAATTAATTGTCAATGCCTTTACAAAAAGCTGCTTGTCTTGCATCTGATTATTGCCCGACTCAAATGCCGCATCCTTCTTGGATCGTTGATGATATATGTAAAAATGTTGAATCGCTAAGACCAAAAAGACCAAAGATCCCACCAAAGAAATCCAAACCTTGTACTCATTCAATTGCTCGGTAATGAACTCTGAAAAATGCAATGCCAATAAAACATAAATAAAATCTCCCGTAATCACCCCCACTGCCAAAGGCAAACCCTTTTTCACTCCCCCAACCAAACCCGCTTGAACAAGTAAGAAAAAGATCGCTCCTAGCGAAATACTCATCACAAATCCCGTTATAAGTCCGTAAAAAAGGGGTGTATTCATGTTGATTTCAGGGGGTTCTTGATGATTAAATCAACTTGCGCTGATTCCTGACTGCAAGTTTACAATTCCCGAATCAATAAATCCCAATAAAAATAGACCTCCCCAAGCCATACCAAAAAGTATGTGTAAAAGTTGGGGAATAGAACCCCTCCAAACTGAGCCTCTGCCCGCATTGGCGTTGTAATTTTGACTCAATGAGTTTCTTTTCATCAGACTGGGACGACGAAGACGAAGAAGATGTATTTCAAGGCGATGTAGATGCCTTGGTACGCGACTTTGAAAGCAAGCAACGTTCAAATTTTTCTGCCAGAGAATGGTTGGAATTATATCGCTATTACGCAAGTCAGTTTCCGGCGCAAACAGGTCAATATCGCGCCGATACTTATATCAAGGTCATCCTTGAAACTGCCATCAATCAATTCCCCTACATGTCGATCTTCACCCTCCACTTGGTAGAATGGTTGGTGAGAGATCAGAAATATGCAAAAGCCCGGGCAGCAATCACCCAAGCCCTTCAATACACCCCATTTGAGCCGGCTCTAGGTTTCATGCAAGCCCTTATTCTAAGCATTCAAGGCAATAAGAAAAAAGCGCTGGAAGATTTGACATCCGTTCTTCAAAATGTAGGCGATGAAGAGGCGATGCTAGAAGACTTTTTAGAGATTTCTCTTTTCCACGGTCAGTTCGAATTGGCGATGCCCGTACTCGAAAAAGCCCTCGATACTGGCGCCGAAGTGAGTGTCATCCTAGAAAAATATATTGAAAAGGCCGAAGAAAGTGGCTTGGTTGATGCGCTGATTCCAATGATTCAACGAATCATCGACAAGGATCCATACTCAGCTGAAGCGTGGTACGTATTGGGTTCAGGATATATGGCACAGGGCGATCATGAACAAGCGCTGAAAGCACTAGATTTTGCCGTAACCATCAATGAAAATTTCGCCGATGCTTGGGTAACTTTTCTAGAATGCACCTACGAACTAGGTCATTACGATAAGTTTATCATCCAATACAAAGAACTACAAACTCGCTTCCCTAAGAAAACCTTCATCGAAGTAGAAGGCCTCTTGGCTTGGAGTCATTACGAACAAGGCGATATCAAAACTTGTCGCTCTATCTACAAAGAAATCCTAAAAAATCAGCCTCAAGATGCCGAATGCTGGTATTCGATGGGCCTCACTTGGCACTACGACGAAAATTATGTCGCCGCCATCCCATATTTGGAACGAGCGTACGATTTGGATCATTTTGAATGCGATTATGGCATGGTGCTGGCCTCGGCCTATTTCGGCGCCAATTTGCCTGAAAAATGGGAGCCACTATACGAGTCTCTCACCATTGAACACGCAAGCAATCCTGAAGTTTGGTTAGACTTTAGTACCTCTCTTTACGAAACTGGAAACACCGACAAGGCATTAGATATCATCGAAACCGGTTTATTAAATAATCCAAAGCACAGCGGACTATTTTATCGACTTGCCGCCTTGTGTTATTTGAGCGGACAAGCATCGGCAGCCCTTATTATTCTTGAAAAGGCACTCGAAATCAATGCTAATGAACACATTCAATTGTTTACCTTTGCACCAGAGCTGAAGAAAGCAACTTCTATCTTAGCCTGCATCGCAAAATTCACAAAACCCAGAACTGGAATATGAACAAAGAATTATTCAACCTAAGTCAATTGCCCGACAGATCGTCAAAACCCCGTAACAACGGAATCACGATGGTTATGGATAAAGGATTGAGCCTGCAAGAGGTTGAGAATTTTTTGGAAAACGGAAGCCATTACACCGACATCGTAAAGTTGGGCTTTGGCACCAGTGTTTTCACGAATAAACTACAAGACAAAATCAACCTTTACAAGAGCGCCAATATCCCTGTCTATTTGGGCGGTACCTTGTTCGAGGCCTATATCGTTCGAAATCAATTCGACGACTATGTTAAACTGATCGAAAAATTAGGAATAACACACATTGAAGTAAGCGACGGCAGCTTAGAAATGAACCACGATGTCAAATGCAATTACATCAACACCCTTGCCAAGAATTTTACGGTATTGAGCGAAGTTGGAAGCAAAGACGCCGAAAAAATCATCCCGCCTTACCAATGGATTGAGCAAATGGAAACTGAATTGCAAGCCGGCGCTTGGAAAGTGATTGGCGAAGCAAGAGAATCTGGAACGGTGGGAATTTTTAGAGGTACCGGAGAAGTTCGCTCTGGATTGGTGGCTGAAATCATCCGTAAAATCCCACAAGCCGATGTGATCTGGGAAGCACCCAAAAAAGAACAACAAGTGTGGTTCATCCAACTCTATGGCAGCAACGTAAACCTTGGAAACATAGCGCCAAACGAGATTATTCCCCTAGAAACATTGAGAATGGGCTTGCGTGGAGATAGTTTCCACTTCTTTTTGAATCCCTAAAAATCAAAATTTTCCTGCTGTTTGAAGCACGGAAAGGCGCAAAGCTAGGAGGCACCAAAGGCCTAAAGTCATCTTATTTGAATCGATCAACCAAACCACTAAGGTTTTCATAGGTCTGATATCCCAAAACGCGACCTACAACCTGTCCCCGTTTAAAGAAAATTACAGTTGGATAACCTTCCAAACGATATCTGTCGGCGATGCTGGCCAGTGCCTCGGCATCTACTTGTAAAACAATCACATCCTTTGAACGAGTTTCGCGCACTTGCTGAACAAATGGAGCCATTTTCTTACATGGTCCGCACCAAGTAGTGTAAAAATCTACCATCACCAATTTATCGCCAGCGATAGCTGCATCAAAAGACTTTTCTGTAACCACAGTTTCGTGCGAATCTTGTACTTTACTCTGGCAAGAAACCTGACCAAATATCGCAAAAGCGATAACTGATAAAAATAAATGACCGGAAAAACGGATTTTGCTCATGTTTTATAATTTATCACAAAGGTACTTATTCAATTTGCATATTTTTGTTGAATGGCAGCGTCCAAAATAGATTTATCTGTAATCATTCCCATCTATAATGAGGAAATGAACCTTGTTCCCATGAACAACAGAATTATCGCGGCGCTATCCCCCTTGGGCATTCAGTATGAAATCGTTTATGTCAATGATGGTTCTAAGGACAACAGCCTGCCCATCATCACGGGCCTATCCGAAGAAAACGCATCGGTGAAATACATCGATTTTTCGAGGAACTTTGGCCACCAAATCGCCATTTCTGCCGGTTTAGAGCATGCTGTGGGTGAAAGAATTGTGATTATGGATGGCGATGGACAAGATCCGCCAGAACTCATTCCAGATCTATTGAAAAAGTCCCTAGAGGGATTTGAAGTGGTTTATGCCAAACGCAAAAAACGCAAAGGCGAATCCTTCCTTAAAAAACTTACCGCCAAATTGTTCTATAGATTTCTTGCAAACATCACCCAGATCGAAATTCCTTTAGATACAGGTGACTTTAGATTGATTCATCGCAAAGTGCAAAAAGTACTTCTAAATATGCCCGAACAGCATAAATATTTGCGCGGACAAATTGCTTGGATAGGATTTAATTCAACCTTCGTTGAGTACGACCGTGAAGAGCGAATGGGCGGAAATACCAAATTCACATATGGCAAAATGATGCGATTTGCCACCGATGGAATTTCTGGCTTTAGCAATTGGCCGCTAAAGGTTGCCACGATGTTGGGTTTTGCCGTTTCGGGTATTGCCTTCATGCTCATCATCTATAGCCTATATCAAAAATTCTTTGGTTTCACCGAAGTCGGTTGGACATCCTTGCACATATCCGTACTCTTTCTAGGTGGCGTTCAATTACTCGGCATCGGCATCCTCGGTGAATACTTGGGTCGGGTAAGCGAAAATGTTAAAAACAGGCCAACCTACATCGTGAAAAACAGCAATATTCAAACCCTAAACGAATCCTAAATCGTGCAAGAACGTCATCCCGACCGCCCCTTTTGGATTTTTTGGATCCTCATTCAATTGGGATTGGGCTGGTTGGATTTTATCAATATGCCTGTTTTTGGAATGCACCAAGGGGCCCAAGCCGATCGCGCTTGTGTAGCATGGAATTTCTGGCATGAATCCATGAATTTTTTTGAACCCCGAGTGATGGAAAACCGCGCCGCCGAAGGCGTCGCGGGCATGGAATTCCCAATCCTCCCATATATCACCGCCCTACTGTATCAAATTTTTGGCTTCAAACCCGTCATCTATCGCCTGCTCATCGGTGGCCTCGTTACCTACGGAATGTGGGCCGCATGGAGAATTTTATCCCTACATATCCCTCGAACCCTCAGCAAATTAGCCCTGCTCGGCATCTATTACCTATCTCCAACATTTGTATTTTATACCTGGAATTTTCTATCCGACTCCGCCGCACTGTCGTTGTCAATCATCGCCCTCTATCATTGGATTCAGTGGCAATACAACATCGACACCAAGAAAAATTGGATCATCTATCTGATACTTATCACCTTCACCGGACTAATCAAAGTTTCATTCCTCATCGTTCACATCGCCGTTTGCCTTGTCCTTTTCACACAATCCCGAAAAAGAAACCAATCGGTTGTCAAAACGGACGATAACACCTACCAAATTCTGGACGATACCGAAGATCGCATCAGCTTCCCAAAATTCAACCCCCTTACCCTAATCCTACCCATTCTGCCAATCATTGCCTGGGTTACCTATGCAAAACATCTCACAGAACTGACGTACAATACCCATTTTCTGCAGCAAATCAATCCCAGTCATTCCGTCTCTGAATTCATCTCCGTCACCCAATACAGCCTCAACACATGGGTCGATTCGCTCTATATCCCCTGGTGTATCACCGGCATCCTCTTGGTTTGGGTTTTTACGATGATAAAAAACAGGACATCCCTTTCCATTTTTGAACAACTCAGCGTCTGGCTATTCCTAGGTTTCGCCGGGCTTTACGTCCTTTTTCACCTTCAATTCCGCTACCACGATTACTACTTCTTGTCCGCCTGGCCCTTTATTTTCTTTGCGATATTTTCCCTTCAACAACGATACCTCAACGGTCAAATCCTTCTCCAAGGAATGCCAGCCATCGCAAGTATGCTAGGATTATGGATCATTCCATTTGTGAGTTTTGGACATGCCAATCGAATGCTTCATCACCGCTTCACTCCCAATGATTATTATGCGCAAAATGTCATTACCGATATCCATGACCTAGAAATTCTCGGAAGCTGGCTAAAAACCAACAACACCCAAGACCAAGAAGTGTTCGTTGCCTTCGATCCATCGCCCAACACCGCCCTCTATGCCCTTCAAACCAAAGGCGTAAGGCTTGGACCCGATTATCAAGCCGATCTCGCCAAAGACATTTACAATAGTAAGATTGCACAAAATCCACGTTTTCGCACATTAGGTTACATCGTAACCAATGATACCGCTCGATGGTTCAAAGAATACGCAAACATCGCCGTACCAACCCCATCGCACAAACCCCTCACCCAAAGTGGGAAGTGGTTCATCTTCTCAATCAAATAAGTTTACAACTTACAGCGAACGCCAAAAGAAATTCCAGCACCATGCTGACGCTTGGGGAATATCCATGCCTCTAAGCCCCGCAAATCAATCATGAAACTGGTCTGCCCCAACCCAACGATGTTGGATTTCAAAAATCCCTTGTAACCCAAATTCCAAGTATCGAACCCGCCTAAACCCAAATAATATTCAGAATAAAACGAAGTCCATTTTTGTTCGCCTTTGGGACGGTAATACGAACCCCAAGAGAGTGTGGTCGACAACACATAGCCAGGAATATTTAAATAGGTAAAATTCAAGTCCATCACATGATAAAAGGCCTGACCCAATCCCTTTTTTGAGTCAGCTTGCTCTTTAGGTCGAATAGAAAATAACTCCCTCTGCGCATACAATGTGAACGGCGAAATAACTGTTCCAGATCGCTTTTGAGAATTCACCTTCAACCTGGAATTCAACGTATCTCTCTGAGTCGTAAACCAATTGCCCAATTGCAAGTCACGAGAACTCACCACCGCTTGGGTTACTGTAACAGACTTAATTGGGGACTCACCCGCTGGCTTAAGTCCCCTCATATTTTCATCCCAAGTATAACCCCGGCTATCCACCGACAGTGTAGGTAAAAACAAAATACCCAAATCTCTTACACCATAATAAATTGGTTTGGCCAACCGACCAGACTGAGAAGAACTAATATGCATCGTCCGATCCATCGTCATCATCACACCCAACCCTTTTTGTCCAAATCCCAAACCCGCCGTGGATTGAGAATAAAAACGACCGTTGATTACCACAGAATCAGCTATCGGACTTGTGTAAAGGCTCATATCTTGGGTCTTTAACAAATTATACTGGGTCACCTGAGCGATAGAAAAATACAACTTCTCAATGCGCTTGGATTTGGGGACAGAAATTCCAAAATCCAACGTATTCATTCCCAAAGCAAAAAAGTTGTTGCTCCCCACTTCCAATGTCTTGACCTTATAGTACCCATTTCCCCGAAAAACCAACCGAAATGCATCGCCAGAAAAGGTGAGACCCGCCATTTGAATATTCCGAATCCCTATGGAAACAACCTCTGCTTTCTTAACGGCAGCCTTATATTGCTCAGAATGAAATCGATGCATTAATGGATAGAATACCAAACCCACAGATTGCATGTAACCCGCCCTATTTTGTGTTTTCAAATGACTTTCGATAGACTCCGTAGCCGCCGGTGTGATATACCCGCCAAATGCCATCTTTCCCATAAATGAAAAAGGCAGCACGTTGGATCCCGTTACCAATTGATAGCGAAATAAATCCTCATAAATTGTGGGTTTGGCCGGAGGTAAAGGCGGTGATAACAGTGAACTTTCAGGCCCGATTCTGGTAACAACGTATCCATTGGAGCGATTGGATTCTATTGTCGGCAAACTGCCCATTACCTGTGCCGTATCCTCGGATGCCTTTGCCAAATTGACAAGCATCAAACAGAAACACAACAAAAACTTGTCTCCCAAAATCCTATTTGCCATACCTCACCTCGTATTCAAAATCCACCGTCGTTGAAATGCTAATCGTGCTATTGTCGTATAGCTTTTTCATCTTCCCATCGCCCGTTAACGTAGTCGTTATCGCGATAAACTTCGCCTTTTTCAAAGCATCAACCTTATCCCTGCCTATCCCAATAGAAAAGACCGTCTCCGATTGCGCAGTAGGATACCCATTGGCGTCAACAACCCCTGGCTCAATCACATTATCCGCCGGATCAATGTCCAAACTGGCGATGCCTTGTTCCTTGTCGTCCAGCAACATCAACTGCAACTTAGCACCCAAAGGAAATGAGTTCTTAATGCGGACATCCATCTTGGCCGATTTGATTCTATCCAATCCCGCAATCGCTGTCCAGTCAACACTCTGCGTATCTCTCAACACAAACTGATTCAACGAAAACTCGGCCGGAAATTCCACCTTCATAATCACATCCACCTTGCTATTATCGAACACAAAATCCTTGTACAAATTCACATTCCCATTGGGATTGGTCTCCATATCCAAGTTGTAATCCAACATCTGAGGCAAATTCTCAATAAACGATTTGATATTTGAATTGGTCCCATCAAGAACAATCTCCGATTCCACGAAAGCATCTCTTTTAAACGGCGGCGCTGAAATTAGTATGTCGTTATTCAACGACATTGAATTCAACTTCACCGTATTCTTCGTAAACACGTTTTCTCCAGCCAAAGAACGAATTTTGATCCGTCCCTCTGCGCCAATGCTATTTCTCACGATTAAACTCACCTTGAAATCCTTGAATTTCAAATCCCCATTCAAACCCTTGAACAAATCAAACGGTGCCTTCTGATCCCCGCTCTGATTCAAACTCCGTCCCATATACCCAATCGCATAATCCGGTATCAATGATTCCATGCGATAATCGATGCGAATACTGTCCCTCAAACCAATCGCCACCTTTCTGCCCGAACTATCCAAACGAACTATCAAAATCTGGTGAAACGTATTCACCGTGTCTTTCACATCAGGGTTTTTGCCTCTAAAGTCGATCAGATAATCTGTCAAATCAAAAAACTCATCCCTAGTACTGACTCCATTCGGCTGAGCTGCGGGTAACTTAACCACCGATGATAGCACCTTGCCCCCCTTGGTCGCACTAGGAATCTCAAACAACATCGTCATGTCTTCCTGAATCGTACTCGCCAAATGGATTTTCAATTGACCCGCCTTCGCCTTAAAATACTTCACTTCTGCTCCACCCATAAACACCGTCAAACCCTCATTTTGGTCGATTACATTCTGTGTAGGAAACGCCGCAACCGCATACCGTGGATGCAATCGAGAAACCGTCAACTCTAGGTCAACCCCCTTGCTTGCATCAATCAAAACTGGACCGCTACTTGCCTCGGTAACCAACTGTTTGATACTGCCTTTTAATGTCTTCGTTACCGTTTTATCCTTTAAATCGATCCGCTTGGTGACCTTGCCTCCAATCGGAATATTCGTAAAGGAATCGTAAGCGACTTCAGAATTATCCCCCGCATTGGTCAGTTCGAAAATCACCAACTTTACCTTCACCGGCAAATTATTAGAAATACTAATATCTAAAAATCCACTGTCTAGGGTTGCGGTCTCAAAAAAGGCACTCGCATCGATATCCACCGGTGTTAAGTTGCCTTGGTTCTGCTCCGGAATATCAGCAGTCTGACCGTCGAGCAGTTTAAACAAAGGGTTAATCTGGCCCAAAGTGATCTTCTGAACAATGGATCGATCCGTTAATTTCAATCTTTTCAACGTAAACGAAGCGGTTAGTCCGGTATCGTAAGCTCTCACATTAGCCATTCGATAGGTGTAAACCAAATTTTCATATTTGAGTTTGTAACTACTATCAGCAGTTGTATGGTCCAAATATTTTGAATCGATCTGACCCAAGCTCAATGAGGATTTAAACAAAGGGGCCGCCACTCGATTGTCCCATGAAACCTCTCGGCGACAGGCAGTAAAGAACACAATGACACCCAAAAACAAAGTGAAAATCTGAGATTTACGCATATGAAGGCACAATTTACTTACTATTTAGGGAAACTGAAAAGAATTCACCCAAATCCCGATATTAAACAAGCGACGCTCTTATTCAAGATCGGGCTGTGATTGATAAACGAATGCTCCTCAGATTGCACTGGAAATATTGCTCGCCGGCTTTGAAAATAAAGTTCTAGGCCAATAAATACTTACTTCCAAATATTATGATGCCCCAAAACACTACGCTAACTGACATATACAGCCAAATTTTGAATCGGTCCGATTCCAAACCAACGGCAATCAAACAGCCCGGGGCCACACCAATGGATACGGGGGAAATAAAACATAATATGGGCAGTCCGCCGTTTTTCTTAATTTTCACCAGCCATCGATTCTTCTTGTTGAAGCGTTTGGGGTGCTCCAAGGTTGTTTTACCTTTTTTGCGTTTGATCCATAGATTGTAAGCCACGATTTTTGATTGTGCCCAATTTCCAAAGAAAATCCAAAAAAAGGCCGCCGCGATGCCTCCTATCGTGGTAATAGTGTAGCCCCAAGTAGGATTGTCAAAATGGGCAACAGCCATGCCGGCTGCCACAGCATACTTCACAAAGCACATAAAAAAAACGCCCACCTGCCATAAAAACTCGGGGTCAATCCAAGATGTCGCTAAAATCAATGTTCCCGAATACATCTATTTTTCCGTTTGAGTTATGTTCAATTTTTATTCGCAAATTTGCGTTAACATTTAGGCCCATTGAAAAAGCAACTCCTCCTCATATTTACCATTGCTTATCTCATTTTTACTGGAACTGATTTGTTCGGACAAGCCATCGAAATGCAAAGTCCAAATAATGCTACCGCAGACACAACGAAAGTAACCAAAGATACTGCATCAAAGGGCACAATGCTAAAAATAGAACCCTATTTGGCATTAGATTTTTTTGGAACCGATAAATCTTTTTATCAACCTTCACCATCAAAGAATAAGCGAGATACATTGCTCTATCCAACAGCACAGACGGATTCCACAATGGTAGATGTCAATAATTATCGACATAATTTGCAGCAATTCAACTTGGGGGAACCGGGAAGTCCAACCTATATGGGATT
>Ga0114970_10001520_pt1 | contig 17334 bp, 18 predicted proteins | sample M_140205_XF_Meta_FD_87030 | JGI IMG/M metagenome (GOLD analysis project Ga0114970, IMG submission 87030) | Freshwater microbial communities from Lake Montjoie, Canada to study carbon cycling - M_140205_XF_MetaG | ecosystem: Environmental > Aquatic > Freshwater > Lake | place: Lake Montjoie... | reverse complement strand
ATAAAATATTAAATGAAGAAACAAATATTTCTAAAGGATATACGGAAATAAGTGATGATTTAGATGGAAATAATCTTAGAAGTAGTTTAATAAAAAAAATTTAAATTTTAAGATTATATTAGAATTTCAGAACCTGTTATAAAATATGTCATGACATTTCTTTAATTATTCTTTTAGAAGAATAATTAACATACAATTTTTATCTTTACTTTTACACCGCTACGTTAGTCAACCTACAAAGATAAACATCAGTTTAAATTCGTAAGTTACCTTTAACCCGTGTAGCTCCACGGGGAAAGTACTCAAGTAGTTCTTTCAAACGTTTAATAGCGATGTTTCTTGCTCCATTTACATCTATATTATTACATCTATATTATTACATCTATATTATTACATTTATTACAAATAATTTATAAATATCGTTTGAAATGAGAAAAAGTGTGAAACTCATCCATACTGCATTTAATACAGGTTGAATGGGTGTATGAAAGTGTAGATACGCGTGTTGCATTATTTTTTGGACCACCCATATCCTATTCTGTTATTACAATTATTATCCATTACGCACTGAACCCAATCAACTGTCCCCGTACGATTTCCGTATTTGTCCGAAAGATAGTTTCCAGTGTATCAATGAAACACGGATACACTGTGTTACCAATCGGAATCGGTATCGGAGCATCAAATGTAGCAATTATGCTATCCTGCGGATTCTCATTGAATTCAGGATGCGACGGCATGCCAAGCAGAGCACGTGTCGGAAAACGCGGACTGGTCTGATAACCATATCCCTTGATATGCGTAATAAGATAGTGCTTTGTGTTGGTATAATTGCGTTTTGTTTCATCATTTTCCTCTGGATTCGTGAAGTAACGGGTGCATCGCATACTGACAACACGATTTGTAATCAAATCCGTATCATGATGACTGCTCTTTCGCAGCAACCATTGACCGATCTGAGCCGTTTCTAGAAGCGCATTTGCTTCTGCACGGGTATAACTCTGAACTACATTCGCATCATCAATGAATAATGAGATTTGTAAAATGAGTCGTTCTACTAGCGTTCCTTCGCCTCGTAAATACCGACCAAACATGTCGCGTTTCACCTGATCATCCTGAGCTTGCTGTTCAGGAGTTTCTCGGCGCGTACTTAATAGGAGCTGCTCAGGGGATAATGATGAAAGCGCTGTGTAATATAAATCAATTCTCGTTTTGAATCCAGGATTCAAGGGTAGATTCGTTTCAGGTTCTTTAGGAAACTTGTTGGTGATAAAGGTAGTATAGGCAGATGGCGTATGATAGTATACCATAATGACAGGGATGTTGTTGTTGAGACGGATGTAGCTAATGGTTTCACGACCAGCTTCTGCTATGGGGCGTAAGTCCTCCAATGTGACAGGGTCTTCTTTGGTACCCTTGTCCATTTGTTCCTTGTGTCTGACGGCGTAGTTTTCGGACATGTGTTGTGGTCTGGTTTTTATGTAGCGGGTTATTGTATTTCAATTTTTATTTTCTTGTAGTTATTACTGCCGATGGACCAACCAGACTTAATAAATTCTGTAACCGTCCTGATAATTTTTCATATGGATTAAATGAATTAGCAGCCATAGTATCTACTCTATACCACCTAAAATCTTCAAGCGATTAACTAGTCCAGCAAACAGGATGATATTTGTAAATGTATTATATATATATATTTACAAATAGATAATTATCATTTTTAAAATTACTTGCGTCGGGTGCGACGAGATTTCTTGGAGTATCGGGTGCGACGAGATTTCTTGTGACCACGTGTATGACGCGGCGACCACCTGGCATTGCTGCATTTTGCGGTACTGCTGATGGAGCATTTTGTTTATACATGTTAAACTTGTCACCTGCATATGGCTTTAATATTCGTGAAATTAAAAAGTTCAATCTATATTGTAAAACTTCAGAAAATGTGTTAAATTTTTGTGGATTAGGGGTTGTTTCAGTTGGTTCTAAACTTAATTTGTTTTCACCATTTAAAAATGATTATTTTAAAACAAAATAAATTAAATATTAAATGAGTGGTCTTATAAAATCATTTAATACTGTATCATATGTTAAATACGAAGCAGGAGCTCATACAAGTTTTCATAATAATATATACGACACTTTAAAACATAGCATTTTTAACGGTATGAATTCAACACAGTTTTTTTTAGGTAATCCTAAATCTTTTAAAAGACATAGAGCAACACAAGAAGATATAGATAAGTCAAAAAAATTAATTGATCATTATCCCTTAAATGTTTTTTCTCATTTTCCTTATGTAGCTAATTTAGCTGGATCTGTTAAACAACTTGCTTGGGTTGGAGATTCAGAACAAGATGAAAAAACAAATTTTATTTTGAAAGAACTTGAATACGAGTTAAAAGTGTTAAGCAATTTTAACACAAAAAGAAACGGCGTTGTTATTCATCCAGGTAATTATAATGATCGTAAATTAGGTATTTCTACTATTGCAAAAAGTATTAATAAGATTAATTTTTCAAATAACTCTACACTTATTTTAGAAAATGCAGCAGGAAAAGGATGTTCTCTTGCAACAACATTTCAAGAAATTAAAGAAATATATGATCAAATATTACCTGAAAAACAAAAGCATATAGGAGTATGTGTTGATACAGCTCATATATGTGGATATGGTGAATATGACCTTTCTAAATGTTCAGAAGTAAATAGAATGTTTCAAGAATTTAATGAAATTATTGGTATTAAACATTTTACTTTACTTCATTTAAATGATAGCGTTGTTTGCTTAGGATCTAAAAAAGATGTTCACGCGTGTTTAGGAACTGGAAAAATATGGGAAAATAATTTTGATTCTCTTATTTTACTTTTAGAAACTTGTAATAAACATAATATACCAATTATACTAGAAACAAATGTTTTAGATATGTTAATATTAGCTTCAGTAAAGATGCCTAAGTGAAAGTTACAATTATTGACATTGGTTTAAAAAAAATGAATTTAAAAACAAATGCATTTATATAAACAAAATGTCTTTATTAAATGAAACTGTTAATACTAATGTAACTGTTAATTATGAGTTTACTAGAAAAAATATAGAATCTATTGGAAATACTGTTAATATAGTTGATTCTGATGAAAAACTTGATATGTTTTGCTATGTTACATGTAATGATGAAGACAGTGATTTTCACAAACAATGTAGAGGTGTGGTTTTTAATAAAAATAATCTTGTTATGAAAGCTTTTCCTTATACTCCTGAATACAATAATAATCAAAATATGGAAATTAAAAATATGTTAACCGATTTAAAAAGTTGGACTTTTTTTGAGTCTCAGGAAGGATGTTTAATTAGAATGTTCAATTTTGATGAAAAGTGGTATATTTCTACTCACCGTAAATTGAATGCTTTTCGTAGTAAGTGGTCTAGTTCTGATTCTTTCGGAATAATGTTTAGAAATGCTCTTTTGTGTGAAGAAGAGAATAACGATGTGTTTAGAAATGGATTACAAGAAGGTAGTGATATTATTCAACGTTTTGAAAGAACTTTAGATGTAAAAAAACAATATATGTTTATTGTACGTAATAACAATGAAAATCGTATTGTTTGTGATGCTCCTAGCAAGCCAACTTTATATCACGTAGGAACATTTGTAAATGGTAATTTAGTTTTTACAGAAAACGTAAATATTTCTTTACCACAACAAAAAGAGTTTACATCAATAGATGAGATTATTGAATTTGTAAAAAATACACCTTGTAAAAATTTACAAGGTATTATTGGATTTACTTCAGATAATAAACAAATTAAAATTGTTAGTCAAGAATATCAAAATTTGTTTAAAGTTAGAGGAAATGAACCAAGTTTGAAATTTCGATATCTTCAGTTAAGATTAAATACAAATGTTAAACTATTGTATTCATTGTATCCTCTTATGTGTAATTCATTTGATGAATATGAACATTTTATATCATGTATTGTTTCGTGTATTTATAATGCGTATGTTGACAGATTTATTAAAAAAATATTTGTTACTGTTCCACGAGAAGAATTTTTTATTCTTCGTGAATGTCATGCTTGGCACATTAAAGATCGTTCCAATAATCGTATAAACCGTGAATATGTTGTTAATGCGTTAAATAGACAATCAGCTACTAATCTTAATCGTATGATTAAGAGATTTAAAATGTTACAAAATAATCAACTGTAAAGTAAAATTGATATTATTTTAAACATTTTTATTTAAAAATAAAAATGTCGTCTGTTACAATTCTTTTTATAGGTGATCAACACTTTCAAATAAATAATATTCAAGAAGTTGAATTATTTATAGAAAAAATAACTAATTTAGCAAAAGCAAAAAAACCAACTTTAATTATAGCAGCAGGTGATTTATTAGATACGCACGAACGATTACATACTATTCCTTTAAATAAAGCATATGAGTTTTTAGATAATATGAGAAAAATAGCAGAAACTTATGTTATTGTTGGAAATCATGATATGATTAATCATATACAATTTTTAAATTCTAATCATTGGTTAAACGGGGTTAAAGAATGGCAAAATATTACTGTAGTTGATAGAGTAATTTCAAAAACTATAAACAATTGTAAATTTATTTTTTCACCATTTGTGTATCCTGGAAGATTTGAAGAAGCATTAAATACTTGTAAAGATGAATGGAAAGACGCTCATTGTATTTTTGCACATCAAGAGTTTTTTGGTTGTAAAATGGGATCTATAATATCAATAGAAGGTGACAAATGGTGTTTAGATTATCCAAATGTTATTTCAGGTCATATTCATTCTTATCAAAAACCTCAAAAAAATGTGTTTTATCCAGGTAGTGCTATGCAGCATGCTTTTGGTGAAAGTTCTAAAAATATAATAGCACATCTTACTTTTAGTTTTGATAAAACAGAATATGAACTAGAAGAAATTGATCTAGAATTACCAAAAAAAAAAATAATTTATATGGACGTAGAAAACATTGATGAATATGTGTTACCAGAAACAGAAGATAAAATAAAAATTACATTATCTGGTTCTTATGACAATTTTAAAGCTTTAAAAAAAACAAAAAAATATAAAAAATTAATTAAAGATGGAGTAAAAGTAATTTTTAAGCCTAAACAAATTAAACAAATTAAATTAAATGACTCATTAGAACAATTTGAACAATTAGAAAAAAAAGAAACATCATTTAGTAGTATACTTGATGATATAATTAATGAATCAAAAGATAATTATTTATTTGAAACATATCAATTAGTTATTAACAACAAAAACATAAAAGCATCTGATATTATTTATTTATAATATTTTTTTATAAAGTATAATAAATGAATATGCCTAAATATACTCTTATAGATGACTTAAAAGATATATCAGAAATATCAGATACGAATAAAGAAACAAATGAACAAATTACAAAATTTATAAGAAAACAAATGCCAAATCCTCCTAATCAATCTGGAATGGCAAGTGCAAGTACAAGTTACGGAAACGGTCAAAAATTTAATCATGATAAACAGCCAGATTTTTATCCTGATGTATATGATCAACAGGAAAATAAATTACCAGTTACATTATATTGTTTAGATGTTCATTCTCATATACAGTCTTGTCCAATTTGCTCTAGATTTTTTAAACAAGATAATTCTTTATATATAATAGCAATAATAATTTTATCTATAATATGTATTATGTTATTAAAAAAAGTGTTAAATCTCTAAATTTAAAAACATAATAAAACTCATTTAAATGGAAATTGTAAATACTGAGGAATGTGAACCAGTTTTTAAAACTAAATCTGGAGATTTTGATACATTAGTATTATCTGGAGGATCTATTCATGCTATTATAATGCTAGGAGCTCTTCAATATTCATCTGATAATTATTTGTTAAAAAAAATACATACATTTATAGGCACTTCAGCTGGAGCTATTTGTGGATATTTATTAGCTATAGGATATGATCCTATAGAAATAATGGTATATTTGTGTACAAAACAAATATTAGAAAGAATGAAACAATTTAATATAGTTGCTATGATGAACGGAGGCGGAGCTACAACTTTTAGTCATATACACGAACAATTAGAAAAAATGACAATTGAAAAAATAGGAAGATTAATAACATTAAAAGAACTTCATACATTATTTGGAAAAACATTAATATGTATAACTTATAATTTTACATCTGGTAAAGAAGAAACATTAAGTCATGAAACATATCCAGACATGCCATGTTTAATTGCATTAAGAATGTCATCAAATCTACCCTTTATATTTGATAGTTTTAAATATATGGGTAGTTTTTATGTAGACGGAGCAGTTATAAATAATTTTCCTATTAACATAGGAGATGAAAGAGGTGACAAAATACTTGGTTTAGTATTAAATGATATAAGCAATAATTTTAGTCAAAATATGGATAATACTATAGAATATCTTTATAAATTATTATCCATACCTATTGTTCAAAGAGTGTATGATCAAATTAATATTATGTCAAATAAATGTACTGTTGTTACTCTTAAACCAGACTCTACATTATTTTTTGATTTTAATTTAGATACACATACAAAACTTGAAATGTTTTCTAACGGATATATACAGATGAAAAATTATTTAGAATCTAAATAAATTTAATTTATTTAATAAATTAAATTATGTATACATATATGGTGGTGTAGAATCTTTTTCTTCTTTTAATTTATGTTCTTTCATTAATTTTATTCCTTCTTCAAAGTCTGTTTTTGTTAATATGGATGTGTATTCTTTATCTAATGAAAATACTCTTTTAGCGTGAACCATTTTTGATTTACTTAATAAAATTTCTAAATCTCCTCCTGCAAATTTAAATAATTGCTTTTCTTTTTTTATAATATGTATTAACTCTTCTTTATTAACGTGTACTTTCCAATTCATTTCAATAATCATTTTTAACATTATATCAACTATTTCTGCTACACTATATTCTTCTATTTTATGTATCCACTGAAATCTTCTTTCTAATCCTTTGTTTTTAGAAAAAAAACATTTGTTTATGTCTTCTTCGTAACCAGCTCCTATAAAACAAAAATCTTTTTTATGTTCAGATAAAAAAGCTGTTAAAACTTCTATAGCTTCTTTTGAATAGGAATCTTTATCATTAAATCCTGATCCTAAAGAATAAACTTCATCAACAAATAAAACCCCTCCAATACATGATTCTAATAACTTACGTGTTTTTATAGCTGTTTGCCCTAAATATTCTGCAATAAAATCATCTCGATGTGCTATTTTAAAAGATCCAGTCCCTCCTAATATTCCTATATCTTTATATAATTTACCTATTATTTTAGCAACATTTGTATTATGAGTAACTGTAAAATCACCTAATAAAAATCTATGATTACCATCAATTTTAAACCCAAAATAATTATCTACCTTTAATTTTTTTACTTTTATTTCATAACATAATTGATTTGGATTGTTTTTTATATATATTTTATAATGTTTTTTAATTTTTTTTATGCTTGCTAAAAATCCTAAAGATCTAATTAAAAATAATATATCATAAGCTAGTTGTTTACTGTCTTCAATTATTTGATAATTATCAAATAATTTAGCATTTAATATTCCTTTTAATAAACTTAACCTAACACATATTGAATTTGTTTTATAACTATTTGGTATATGTTTATTTTCAACTAAATTATTTGTTAAAAAATTTTTTGTATCACTACCTAACCATAATCCAAGTATATAAGGATCTAATTGAACATTTTTTTGTTTAAAATCTATTGCAACTTTAAATCCTTTATAAGCCTTTTTCCAACTATTTGATTTTTTTATATATTTTACAACGTTAATATCTATAATAGATCCTTTTTGAGGTAAAGTTTTCATAAAATTTATAGCTTTATTCAAACACGAATATCTAAATATTTTTTTATTTATTTTTTTTGTAAACCATATGACTTCTATATTTTTTTCTTTGTATTTAATTTTAGGATTTTTTAATAATTTTAAAGACAAAATATGAGATTTATTTACAATATAATCATCACCGTTTGATTGAATAATTTTGTACATTGTTTCTTTTCCTGTACACGTTGACAATATGTTTCTACTCGTTGAGTCATCTCCCATTATTTCATCTCCTACTTTTATATTTTGAACCATTTTTATAGAACCATCATACATAATAACTGGTGTATTTTTTCCTAAACATTTTCCATGCCCTGGAGGTCCCATAATCATAGTATGTAAATATTCATCATTGTTTATGTAATGCATACCTTTTAAATAATAAATAATTTGATAAAAAATAGATTCTTTTAGTTTTTTCATTCCTATCATTTTGTCAAGTTCTTCTAACAGTGGAAGAATTCTCCATAACATTCCTATATCTATATTGTTGTAAAACTTTAAAGATTGTCCTATTATAATTAAATCTTTTATACAATTAACAGACGGAGCATTATTTAATTTTATAACATTTTTTTTATGAACAGTATGCTTCCCCATTTATTTATAATTATATAGTTTTTAGATTTAAATAAATAATTGATTTATTTACATATAAATAAGTTTAGAAAAAAATGGGTATTGCAAATCTAAATAAATTTCTTAGAAATAATTGTCCAGACATATACGAGAAAATTCATATATCTGAATACAGTTTTAAAAAAATTGCAATTGATATTTCGTTGTATTTATGTAAATTTAAATCAATATGCGGAGATAAATGGCTTTCCGCTTTTATAAATCTTGTTGCATGTCTTCGTAAAAATGAAGTTCACTGCGTATTTATATATGATGGAGGAGCTCCTCCTGAAAAAGACTTAGAAAGAAAAGAAAGAGCAAATCAAAGAAAAAAAATAGAAGATAAAGTTTTAAAGTTAGAAGAAGCGTTATTAAAATATGATTCTACAAGTGAATTAGATCCTATTCTTATAGAAATATACAATAAAAATAAAGAAGATACAATTCAAAAAAAATTTTTACAGAAAACTGATATTAAAATAGATATGGATGTTGTAAGATGTGCAGTAAAAAAAATGAGAAGTTATATTTTAGATATTAAACCAGAAGATTTTCAACTCACTAAACAATTATTTGACATTCTTAACGTTCCATACTATATAGCCCCATTAGAAGCAGAAACAATGTGTTCGGATTTATGCAAACGAGGATTAGTAGATGCAGTATTATCTGAAGATACGGATGTATTAGCATATGCATCACCTATTTTTTTATCAAAAATTAATACATCAGATGGAACATGTATAAGAATTAAATATTCAGAAACAATAGAAAAATTAAAAATATCTAGCGATTCATTTTTAGATTTATGTATTATGTGTGGAACAGATTATAATAAAAATATCTTTCGTGTTGGTCCAGAAAAAGCATATAAATTTATCAAAGACCATTTAACTATTGAAAATATTGGTATATATGCAAAACTTGATATTAGTATATTAAACCATATTAGAGTAAGAGAATTATTTAGAGAATATGAACAAAAAGATGTAAAAATTCCATATTGTGGATTTCCTAATTTTCAAATATTAAACGAATTCTTTTTTAAACACAATATTAGTTGTTCAATAGATGGGTTAAAAAAAGCGTTTATTAATAATACATTAATTTTTAAAGAAAATGATGTATAGAAAATTTATAATATTTTTTATATTATAAATGAGTAAATCTATGTACTTTAAAGCACATCAACTTAATAAAAATTTAAATGAACCCATAGAAAATTATAATTATTTGGTTCAAAACATAAAACCTGAACAAATAAAACCTGAACAAATAAAACCTGAACAAATAAAACCTGAACAAATAGAACACACATCAAATCCAAACGTATGGGGTCCTCCATTTTGGTTTACTATTCATAATGGTATTTGTAAATACCCAATATCTGCTTCTAATATACAAAAAGAACGAATGAAAGGATTTATATTAGGGATACCAGTTATGCTTCCATGTGAAATATGTAAAATACATGCTAACAATTTTATTGATGATTCAAAAAAAGATTTAGATTTAATTTGTAGTAAAAGAGAGTCGTTGTTTAAGTGGTCAGTTGATTTTCATAACTCTGTAAATAAAAGAAACAATAAAAAAGAAATATCATATGAAGAAGCAAAAAATATATATAAATTTTAATTTATTTTTATTGTATAAATGACAGTTAAATTAAATATTGATTGGAGTGATCGGAGTAAATATGGCAAAACAGGTGAATTATTATATATATTTAATATGAATTGTATAACAGCTAATAAAATACAAGATGAAAAAATAATAGAAGATCGTCTAATCAGTTTTGTTACACTTGTAGGACAATATAAATTAAAAGAACTTGGTGTTACAATTATGATTAGTTCAATTTTTAATAAACTATCACATGAACAGAAAATTAATTATTTATTAGATACATGTAGAATATTGTTAAACTTTTATATAAAAGTTCTTATACAAAAAACTAATTTTACACGTGATGTATTAATTCAAAGTATGGACATCTTTGTAAACAAAGTACCAATAGGTGGAAAAGAAAAAAGAAATTATGCTATTAAAAATATAGAACAAATAGTTGATAGTGTATTAGAATATGATAAAATATCAAATAAAATTAAAAAAATTTTTAAAGATAATATTGATTTTATTGTATATAAAAAGTCACCTCCACATAATCCATGCATTGAAATAAATATAGACTTATTTACAGAGTATGTATATAAGAAATATGTAAACATAAAAGTAAAAAAACAAGAACAAGCAGACATAGATGAAAAATTACATATGTTATATGAACAAACCAAAAAAGAGTATGAAGACTCAAAAAAAATTCAAATATCAGACAGAGGATTTGAATGTATTACACCATGTACAAAAAATACAATATATCCATATTGTACTTGCAATACAGTACCTTATGAGTATAAGTTACCTTTTACAAATAAAAAATTATCTTATAATTGGGACAAATGTCAGTCATGTTAAATAAATTGAAAATTTATAAAAACTATTACATTTATTATCAAATGGACTTAAAGTCTCTTTGCTCTGATGAGCTTATAAAACTTATTAAAAATCTTCCTCCTACTGTCAGAGATGAAATTATAGAAATAACAACAAATCAACTTAAAGAAGAAGCAAAAAAAAAAATTATAAATGATATTAAAAGTTATGCTAGTAATATTGTAACTGATGTTACTGACTTAATTTTAATTTCTCATAGAGTAGGAGATAATTGGAAAAGACCATCATATACTTACAGAATTGATGATGAGTTATTTGATGTATTTGTTGATATTGCAGAAACATTTGTTAATAAAAATTTAACAGAACTAGTATTTCATAAAAATTATTCACTTTCAAATAGTGATAGTGATAGTGAATAAATTTAGTTATATCTAAAAACTAAATTTATAATTTAAAAACGAATAATACAATTAGAAATTTTAAAATATAAAATAATGTCAGACAAACTAAAAGATAATGTTATTTTATCAAAAAAACAAAATGAAGCTTATAGTATTATGGTATCAGGAAAAAATATATTTTTAACTGGAGCAGCAGGAGTAGGTAAAACACAAGTGTTGAAGTTATTTATTAAAGTATACAAACATTCTAAAATAATGGGTATTACTAGTACAACAGGTATTTCTGCTTTATTATTTGGAGGAACTACTTTACATTCATTTTTGGGTATTGGATTAGGAAATGGATCTGTCGAAAATATATGTCATAAAATATATTCACGATCGTATTTACTTAAAAGATGGAAAGATTTAGAAATTTTAATTATAGATGAAATTTCTATGTTATCGCCTACATTATTTGATAAACTAGAAGAAATTGCACGTTTAATTAGACATAATAACAATCCATTTGGTGGTATTCAATTAATTCTTTCAGGAGACTTTTGTCAACTTCCATGTATCAACTCAGATAATTTTTGTTTTGAAGCAAATAGTTGGAATAAATGTATTGATCATACTAGTTATTTAACTGAAATTATGAGACAAAAAGATATTGAATTTCAAGAATGTTTAAACGAAGTTAGAATTGGTAAATTATCTAAAAAAACTAAAAATTTACTAAAAAGTAGATTAAATTTTAAACTTACTAATGATTTTGGTATTTTACCAACTAAATTATACTCAACCAATAGTTCGGTTGACTCTTTAAACGATGAAGAACTTGATAAATTATCCGAAAATAATTCGTTTTTTGAATATGATATGAATATTAAATATTCAAAAAACGAAACTGCGCTTAATATGTATAAAAAATTCTGTAATGCTCCTGAAACTATTCAATTATGTGTTGGAGCTCAAGTAATGTTATTGTGGAATTTAGATATACAAGGAGGATTAGTTAATGGATCTAGAGGAATTGTTACTAATTTTATACACAATCTTCCTCTTGTTAAGTTTTTAAATGGAAGAGAATTAGTTATAGATTATCATATATGGGAACACGAAGAAAACAATAAAAAATTATTTACAATCTCTCAAATACCTCTTAAACTTGCATATGCTTTAACAATTCATAAATCACAAGGATGTTCTTTAGATTACGCTGAAATAGATTTATCTGATTGTTTTAGCCCTGGGCAATCATATGTTGCTTTATCTAGAGTAAAAAATTTAGATGGTTTAAGTATTATAGGAATAAATTTTGATAAAATTATTACTCATCCTAAAGCAGTATCTTTTTATGATACATATTTGTAATATTATATTTCTTTCCAATTTATCCGTTTTCCTTTATTTTCTTTAGTAGACGGTTTTGTTAATCCTAATTTACCTAAATGCATTGATCTATATACAGATGGTTTAGACATTTATTAAATTAATTAATTTAATAAAATTTTCATGTAATTCCATTAAAATAAACAAATGGACTCTATGTTATATTTGAATCAACCGATGGTTGAGTTCTAATTTTACGCACCCATCGAGTAGAAGGTACACAAGGTACAGGTACAGAAGATGCACAAGATGCAGAAGATGCACAAGGTACACAAGATACAGGTACAGAAGATGCACAAGGTACAGAACATACAGGTACAGGTACAGAAGATGCACAAGGTACAGGTACAGGTACAGGTACAGGTACAGAAGATGCACAAGGTACAGGTACAGGTACAGGTACAGGTACAGAAGATGCACAAGGTACAGGTACAGAAGATGCACAAGGTACATAAGGAGCAAAATAAAAATTGTGAATATCTATTCCATATATAACGCTTGAGTTTTGTCCTTCAATTATTTCAGTCGTCTGAAATTTAAAAAAATTTTTTAATAAAATTATAATTTCATTTTGCTTTTTTAATGACTCTTTATGAAATTTTGGTACATAATACAATATTAAATTAGAGTTTATAGTTGTCATATTATTTATTTTCATTAATTCAACTGCTTGAGGTAGTTTGGAATTATCAAATTCATCAACATAGTGAAATCCTATTAATTTGTCATCATTACTTTTTATATATATACCAATACATGTTGACAAATTATTTATTTTAATAGTTTCTTTCATATTTAAATTTACTATAAAAGGTTCATTACTTATGTATATTTTTAAAGAAGGTGTAGTTTCAGGGTCAATAAATTTTTGAAAATCTGCTACATCTACATTTCGACTATAGTGTCGTCCTACAACACTATCACATGTTGTTTTATCTTTTATTTCCTTAATATTATTTATGTCTAATTTAATTGATGTTCCAGGAATATATTTATTATTTTTAATTTCACGTAATTCTTCTTCGTCATTAGTACAATAATATTGTTTTTTATGTTTATATTTTATTAAATAAATCATTTATTTAATAAAATATAAAGATAATTTTAAATAAAAATTAAGTTAAGCATTACCACTACACCATATAAATTTATTTTTACAATCTTTTTCTTTGTTAGCTGAACAAACTTTATTCACAGGATCCCAACACCTATGAGTGCCATCACAATAACAAAAAGTTTTACCAGTTAAATTACACAAACTTTTACAAGTTGGCTCATTATTTAATGAAATAGGTTGAATAGGTTTAACAGGTTGAATAGGTTGAATAGGTTTAACAGGTTGAATAGGTTGAATAGGTTTAACAGGTTGAATAGGTTGAATAGGTTGAATAGGTTTAACAGGTTGAATAGGTTTAACAGGTTGAATAGGTTTAACACTTGAATCTAAATCTCTAAATGTAAGTTTTATTTTATAAGGATATTTTAACTCAGGAGATGATGTAGTGTCATTATAATCATAACAATAAGTTGTAAAATTTCCTGAATCTTTATGCATATCATTACAAAATTTTTTAAGATCATTATCTCTAAGATTTCTAGCATCATTTATAAACCCTTTTACAGGAGGTTGTAAAGGATAAGACACCTTTTTATCTGAATCTTCACATTCTTTTGGATCTCCGTAATCATAATTATTTATATATCGAGAATTAGAAGGTACATTAAATAAAAGTTTAGAGCAATTTGTAAACATACATTTTTGAGTACTCGGACAGCATAAACAAGTGTCTTGAGCAGGGCAATCAATTTTTGCAGGATTATGACATCCTACCGGTAATAAATATTTACTTTGTAACCTTGAACATGGATTTTGATATATTTCAGATATTTCTACACCATTATTAGTAGTCAATTCGTATTTTATTTTAAAATTTATACCATCTACAGCACTAGAATCAGATACCATATTTTTACCTCCTTCTATTAATATAGATGCTTGATCTATAACTTTACATATAGTATGACCACACCTTTGTTTACCATCATTTAATACTAATGGTTTATTGTCATCCGTTTTCATTTTAATAGCCATTATAACAAAAGCAGGAGGACTTTCAGGTAATGTAAGTATTATATTTTCGTTTTTAGGTATAATTACCTCTTTAGCTAATTTAGCACCTAATGGATTCCACGAATATTTTCCTCCTTCTAAACCCCAGTCAACTGCATCATAAATTATTCCTTTTCCGCTTTTATATTTCCATTGATCTTTTCTTGATTGGGAACTATTTAATTGTAAAAATACATGTAAATATTTTTCACTTGTATCATTTATTATTTGAATAGTATTTGAAGGTTGATCTGTTATTTTTATACCTAAAATAGGATTTTCCAATTTAAAATACAGTGGTACACTTTTTTCAGTATTTGATTCAGTATTTGATTCAGTATTTGTTATTAGAACCAAAACTACTATTAATATAATAACACCAATTCCAAACATAAAGTTTTTATTTTTTCTAGATATGTTCATTTATATAATAACAATACATAAAATATTGTAATTTTATTAAAATTACAATATATAATTTATTAACTACGTAATAGATGTAGTAAACAATTCAACATGACAATCACCCTCTGTTAATGTATTTATAAAAGTAACGAGTCCATTACCATTTAAACTTCCGTTAAATCCGTCGATAGAATACTCTCCACAAATTATTTTCTGTCTTTTTATAGCATCTTCTTTTTTCCTATAAATACCTTCTATATATTTTGTTCGTATAGAACAGTTTATTTTATACGAGTAAACTATGTAAAGCATCATTTTTAATAAATTGTAAACATAAGAAATAATTCAATTTTGAGAATATTTATTTGGTGTTTTACCATCACAACTTGTATACCAATTTAATATACAAAAACCATTTTTAAAGGGAGGAGGTTCATTTAAATTTTCCCATATATTCATTTCATTTTTATTAGGTTTAATACCAAATAATAACAATCCAATTATATTTTCGTTATCAATATTAACAAATTTAATCTTATTACTAGACCAAGTTAACGATTCACTAAATACAAAACCTTTCTTTATATCAAAATTTACTCCAGTATTTTTTATTGAATTCAAACTTTCTTGTACATACTTTAAATTTGTACAATTATCTTGTTGCATAATCAACGAATAATGCAATTCTCCAGTAGTAGATGGATTTGTTGATGAATAATAACTTGGAAGTAAAACTTGAGACCCATCTTCATATGCTTTTGTTAACTCCCAAACCTCAGGATACCTAGCATTATACTTATCACATATATTTTTCATATCAGATGTTTCTCTACATTTATCAGTAAGACTAAATCCGCCTTCTTTAATAATTACATATACTTCTTCAACTGTTGTATACTTATTACAAAATTCACCACTAAAATTAGTATTACACGTACATTTTCCTGTTATAATATCACATATACCACTCTTATTACAATAATTATGAATAGAACATTTATTTTCAGCACAAGTAGAGCCTGAATAACCAGCTTGACAGTCACACTTTTTAGTTGTTGTATTATATTTCCCCCCGTTTCTACACGATTCACTACAATGTTCACCAAAATAACTGTTGATACAATCGCAATTGTTGTTTGTTGTATTATATGTTCCGCCATTTAAACAAGCTACACTACAATATTTACCAAAATAATTTGTAGAACATTCACACTTTTTAGTTGTTGTATTATATTTTCCATTATAACAAGTATATTCGCAATATTCTCCAAATTTACCCTCTTCGCATATAACCTCATCTTTTGCCTCGTCTTTTGCCTCGTCTTTTACCTCGTCTTTTGCCTCTTTATCAAAAATTTCACATCTATTTCCTTTGTATCCTTTTTTACAAGTACATTTACCTGTAAATAATGAACAATCTCCGTTATTGTTACATTTATCATTACATTTTACTGCCATAACACTAAAAAAAATTATAGTGCTTATTATCAATAAAAATATTAATATACCAACACCAATTAATAAATAATTTGTAGATTTAATATCAGTTGTATTCATTTATATGTAAAATAAATTATAATTTATTTTATATAATTTATTTAAAACTAAAATTTATAAACTTCCTATAATTTTTCTTACATTTACAAGTTTTGTTTTTGTTTCTTCTAACTCTATTTTTGTCTCGTGTAATTCTGCAAGAATTTTATTATTATAATCTAATAACTTTTGATATTTTTTAGCTTGCTCTAACGAATAAGTAGAATAAGTATTTCCGACCGAATTAATCAATTCATTCATATTGTTACAAAATAATTTAATAAAATCATCTTTATTGTTCTCGTTCTCGTTCTCCTTCTCCTTCTCCTTCTCCTTCTCCTTTTCCTTCTCCTTCTCCTTATCCTTCTCCTTCTCCTTCTCCTTCTCCTTATCCTTCTCCTTCTCCTTCTCCTTTTCCTTTTCCTTCTCCTTCTCCTTATCCTTATCCTTCTCCTTCTCCTTCTCCTTCTCCTTCTCCTTCTCCTTCTCCTTCTCCTTCTCCTTCTCCTTCTCCT
>Ga0114970_10001518_pt1 | contig 17344 bp, 13 predicted proteins | sample M_140205_XF_Meta_FD_87030 | JGI IMG/M metagenome (GOLD analysis project Ga0114970, IMG submission 87030) | Freshwater microbial communities from Lake Montjoie, Canada to study carbon cycling - M_140205_XF_MetaG | ecosystem: Environmental > Aquatic > Freshwater > Lake | place: Lake Montjoie... | reverse complement strand
GCGAACCGCGCGCCAAAAAACGAAGGCCGAAGTCCTATCAATTACTAACTGCCCCGCGCCACAAGTTCCAAGAAATCCCCCATCGTGAACGCTACCGTGCTGCTGCTTAACCGAGTGCCATTCCACCCTGACACCATTTTCCCGCGGAACCCCTTCAACAACGCCGCACCACTCCTGCTTCACCCGATCACCGGCGCATCGTCACCGCTCAGTTCGGCAATCTCCTGCTTCAGCTTTTCTGCCTCGGCTTTGAGTTTCTCCATTTCTTCTGAAATGCCGTCGATCTGCTGCCCGATCACGCGGTCGAGGATTCCGGGGTCTTTCTCCACGACCTGGGACAATTCATAGCTGGCGCTCTCCTTGAGCGCATCAGTGGCTTCGATGACGCTGAGAATCTCGGCCTCCAGGCTGCTAAGCAGCTTTTGCAGTTGCTCCACTTCATCCGTGTCGCTGAGATCAAGCGCCGCCCAGCCCTGCCGCAGCATGTAGCCTGCCGGATCATTCGCGATCTGGCGCAGCGTGCTCAGATCACCGCTATCCTTCGCCGCATTGATGGCTCCGGTCAGGTTCGTGTAGGCTGCTTGTTTCTCTGGATCATCCGCGAAGCGGTCGGGATGAAACAGCTTCACCAGTTCCCGCCACAGCCGTTTCAGTTCGGACTCCTGATCCGCAGACAGGCGCTGCTTGGATTCCATCGCTGCTTCGGTTGCTTCATATTCCTCGCGGGTACGGGCTTCGGCCTGCTCGTAGTCATCCCGCGTTTTCGCCGCTTCTTCCTCTCCTTCGGCCAGCAGCGTGTCCAAAAAGACCTGTCGGTAACGCACCACCAGCCGCAGGCGATCACGTTCCTCGAAATGCGTTCGCAAGCGCTGGAAGATGCGCGCCTCCAGCGCCAGAACATGATTCCGTTCCGAGGTGTAGGCCGCTTCGAGATCGGCCAGTCGCGCACGCGATGCCGCGATCAGGTCTCGCAGCCGCTGCAGGCCAGGATGAACATAGAGGACAATACCCGCCGCATCTGTCTGAGCTACGCTGACACCAGCGGCGGCAAACAACTCCGCCTCTTGCGATGGCTTCACGAGTGCCAACTGCCGCAGATACCACCGTCCCATGCTCGCGCTCCGCGCATTCGAGGAATTGGCCAGCCATTCCAGCCACTGGCGCAGCTCCGTGTTTCTGCGCGCATCGTAGACCGACCGGCCCTTGAACTTTCCGAAGGCAATGCGGCTTGGATACCACTCATCCTCAGCATAGGCTTTGAGGCCATCCCAGGAGTCCAGCCCACGCTGTTCGGCGATGGGCCGCAGCACCTTGGTAAACAAATCTGCCACCGTCTCCACATCTCCTAGTGCGGTGTGTGCCCCGCGTTCCGGCAGGCGGTAATACTGCCGCAGGGTTTGCAGCTTGCAGTTGCCCGCAGGCACCGGGTCCAGCAGCCGTTGGGCCAGCCGCAGCGCGCAGAAGCCTCCGCCGCCCATCAGTGTGATGCCAAGCCGCTGCCATTCCGGTTTGAGGACCTTTTCCAGATCATACTCAAGGTTGTAAGCCACGATCGGCAGTTCCCCCACATACCGCCGGAGGTCGGCATAAACCTGCGCCGGCTGTTCGCCATCGCGCTCCAAAATTTCACGCGTGTAGCCATGCACACGGGCGGCCTCGGGAGGGATGTCCTGATTCTGATTGAGCAGCTTGCGAAAAGGCGGTCCGCTGACCTCCCAGCCACGCATCTTCTGAGCGCCGATCTCGACGACGTAGATCGGAGCCGCAAAGCCCGTCGTTTCGCTGTCGAGAAGAATCCAGTCCGCTTGCTTCATGATTTGTGAGCGAAGTTTTGGTCGGGCCGCTGCAACAGTTGTGGCATAGGATGCGAAGAATCCACAACTTGGTCGTAATATTTCAGGGTTAATAGGTGCCGCAGATGGCGGATGTCCAAGTTCTGAATTCGATTCCCATTGCAGCGCAGCCATGTGAGCATTGGCACAGGAGAGAGATCAAGCTCCGTGAGCCTATTGAGATGGCAAACGAGCGTTTTAAGCCCAGGCACGGCCGAGAGATCCAGATTGGAAATCTGGTTATCACTGCAATCAAGCCATGTGAGCAGGGGCACGGCAGTGAGATCCAGCCCAGTAAGCCTGTACGTTCGTGTATTCGGGAGGGCGTGGCAATCTAGCCATTCGAGCAAAGGCACTGCCGAAAGATTCAAACTGTTGAAGGGATTTCCCCCACACGCCAACCTCTTGAGCAGCGGCACTGGGTGTAGATCGAGTTCAGAAAGTTCATTCGCAGAACACATGAGTGCCTTGAGCAATGGCACACTGGAAAGATTCAGTTTTTCGAGGACGTTGCCGAGGCAGTGCAGCTCTCTGAGATTTGGCACTGTGGAGAGATCCAGTTCTGCGAGTTTGTTCCACCTACAAATCAACACTGTTAGATTTGGGACTGTGGAAAGGTCCAAATCTGTGAGTTCATTCCCAGTACAATCTATCTCAATGAGATTTGGAACCCCAGACAGATCAAGCTCCGTGAGTTTATTGACGTGATATTCAAACCCGGTTTGATTTCCGCATGCCAGCCTTGTGAGCAATGGGACGGCGCGCAAATCCAACTCAATAAGTTCACTTTCACCGCAGTCCAAATATGTCAGCAGGGGAACTGCGGAGAGGTCAAGCCGGCCGAGTGGATTTACGCAGCAGTTCAGTCCAACAAGTAGCGGCACTGGGGACAGCTCCAGACCACCTAACTGGTTGAAGCAACAATCAAGATATGTCAGCAGTGGCACGGCTGAGAGGTTCAGCTCGGTGAGTTTGTTGCCGCTGCAATCAAGCCTTGTGAGCAGAGGAAATACATTAAGATCTAACTCGGAGAGCTTATTTCCCGAGCACACCAACTCCGTGAGGTTCGGGACTGCGGACAGGTCGAAGCAGTCTGGACTAAAACCATCAAAGTATAAACGGCGCAATTTGGACCGGGGCAATGGCAGTGCATGGATAGAACCTGCCCTTACATCTTCTGAATTCGTAAAGGCAATGGATTCAATGACCAGGTCATCCACCCATTCTAACGACTCCAGCGCGATCAAATTCCCATTCAAATGCAGGCTGATTATTCGTCCGTTATCAATATGGGTTTTGAAATGAGTGTTTAGGTGCAATGTGGCCTCTGCATTCCAGCCCGACAATTGTGTTTCCGTCAACAGCCGCTCAATCACAGTCAAGGGCTCAAGTTGAAGTGACCCCGCCCATAGCAATATCTGCCGGTAATCCGGCTCGCAAAATTGATGCTCGCCAATTTTGAATCGCGGAACCAGCGCTTCTCTGGTATTCACGACGGCGCGTGAGAAAGATAGAGCCTCGCCCACCATCTCTGTAACAATACGCCCACTCTGCGGCCTCCCAATAGCCAAGTCGGCCCCTGGTTGCAGAATGAGAGGCAGTTTTTCGTCCGGCATGTTTGGAAGCTGGTCAGTTGTAGGAGACGAAGAATATCAAGCGGAACTGCTGAAGGCACAACCATCAGAAAATTCCGCAACAGCACACATAACACTACTGACAAGCACCCGAAACCCTTCATGATCCGCCCATGCCTGACGACGCCCCAATCGAGACTCAAATGGAAATGCCCAACTTCCAGAACGGAATAAGGACCGCCACGAATACCGATCTTCCCGAAGATGCTGAACTGTGGCGTTACATGAGCCTCAATGCCTTTCTGATGTTGCTCCGTGGGAAAGTTTTCATCCCCACGCTTGCCAAGCTTCGGTCGGACGATCCGCTTGAGGGCACCGTAAGGTGTGAGAAAACGCGAGCCTATTTTACGAATCTGTGCCGATCAGATCTCGAATGGCTTCATGCGCACGCAGAAAAACCTGAACTGAAGATTTTAACGGGTTCCCAGTATGAAGAAACCCAGAAGGTCGAGGTGTTAATGAGGATATGGGATCGTGAGCTTGCTAAGAGGCGAACAATCTGGTGCTGGCACCAATCCAGCGTGGAATCCATGGCACTTTGGCATGTCTATGCCAGGAATGGAGTGGCCATCAAGACGACGCCAGAAAAGATTAAAAGTTGCTTTGATGCTGCTTATGTCGATACAGCTCTGATAGCACGTGTTCACTATGTACAAGAGCGTTGTCAGGAAACGAACAGCGAACTCTTTATGCGCCCGTATTTACTGAAACGGAAATGCTATGAGCATGAAAAGGAGGTGCGGATCGTCTTTCCGAGAGATTCCGAAGACCCAGACAAACACGATTTATTGCCCCTCAATGCCAGCAGCCTAATTAGCGAAGTGCGCATTTCACCCCACATCCACCACAACGAAGCAGAGGAAATTCGGCGGTCTTTGATTCAAGCATGGAGGACCGGAAGCGAGTGGCATGAAAATGACGATGATGTCACGATTTTCCAATCCGACACGAAGTCGGTATTTGAGTCTTATAACAAAGATTTCGAGCAGTGCCGATGTGAGCAACCGGGACGCACGAAGTTCGGTTCTGAAAAGATGCCCTTCATCATGTGCGGCGACTTTAGTTTTTGACAGACGGTAAAGCGCCAAGGAGGGCCACTACAAAAATCAGCCTGGCATCCTCACTTCATACCGGCCCCTCTTGCGGCAGGAGCACTGCTGAATCTCCATGTCGGTGGAATCTTTCGGGTCACTCTGAAGCATCGGGTAGCGGCGCGGTCTCCACGAAGTAGATCGGAGTCACAAAGCCAGTCGTTTCAGTGTCGAGAAGAATCCAAGCAACTTGTGGCACGGCTCAGAAGCTCTGGTCAGGACGCTGGATCAGGCGGGGTCTATTTTTGAAACAAACGAGTTCTTCCAATTTTTCCAAGGGGCGAATATCCAAAACAGGAAGTGTTTCGTTTTCGCACGACCATCTTTCTAGCAAAAGGTCATCAAATTCGAGGGAGCTGAGCTGGGGGACATTGGAAAGATCAAGCGATCTGAGCTGGTTCCCACCACAACGTAGTGTCGTGAGCTTGGGCACATCGGACAGATCAAGGGATCTCAGTTGGTTTCCACCACATGAGAGGCACGTGAGTTGTGGAACGACAGACAGATCAAGTCTTGTGAGCTCGTTTGCCTGACAGTGGAGGTATTGAAGTTTGCGTGCTCCCGAGAGGTCAACTTCACGCAGTCCAATCCCGTCACAGCGTAATATTTCAAGGTCCTTGAGAGGCACTTCCAACGAGCGCATGTTTTGGCTACGGCCGGAAATACTTAGGCTGGAAATTGCGAGGTCTGCCACCCATTCAAACTTCGTCAAAGGCCAGCGATCAAGATCCCAATGGAGATCTTGCAAGCGCCCATTCACCAGATGAGCTGCACGCAAATCCACAAATACACGTCGCAAAAGATGTTCATCAAGGGTCAGCATAGATTGCACTAGTAGCAGGTCTGTCATTATTGTTGGCTCCAACGCAAGAGCCTTGGACCAAATCAGAATCTGCCGGTAATCCGGCTCGCAAAATAGATGCTCGCCAATTTTGAATCGCGGAACCAGTGCTTCGCTGGCATTCACGACGGAGCGTGACAACGCCAGCGCATCGCCCACCATCTCTGTAACAATACGCCCACCCTGCGGCCTTCCAAGAGCCAAGTCGGCACCCGGTTGCAGAATGAGAGGCAGTTTTTCGTCCGGCATAGTTCAAGGCAGGTTTGAGATGCAGAGACCGCAATCAACCGAACTTCTGGGTGATCCCAAGAGCGGATCTGATGATGTCGAAATTATTTGGGGCCCAGTTGATTCTCCTTGCCGCCAGTGAGCAACCAATACATTTCGGGGTCCACAGAAGAATATTCCCGGCGCAGGGTGGTGGACGCTGTGAGAAACAGCAATCCGGCAACCGCCGTGCCGGTATGCATGCCCAGTTCATCCATATCTTCACTGCCTCGTTTGCGGCGGAGATTGTAGAGCGGCATGTTCGCACCAGGCAGGTTCTCAATTTCATCGACACTGCCGTCCACATACTCGACGCGGATGCATTTGACTTGGGGTTCACTCATAAATGTGAAGACAGCGCAGAATGATGACCATGCAAGTGTGACGTGCCGCTCTGTGCGACCTTGACTCCTTAACCTTGAGACCGCCCCATTAGAAATTCTTGAAGTAAGCCGCGCCTGCTAGGAAATTGCTTTTGAGGTTGCCTCAGAATTGTGACGATCAACGAACTCTCGCGACAAATCGCGAAACGCTCTCGCTGGGAGTCCATCATGCTCGTATTCCAAGATCGTCAGGCCGTAGCTCGCGGCTTCTCCCAAGGCGATGCTCCGTGGAATCACTGTGGTATAGGTCACGTTGCCAGAGAGACGGGGTTCCAAGCGGGTATTCATTTCGTGGGCGACTTTATTGAGTTGAACCGCATTGCCAACGAACCCGTTGATCACAATGCCTCCCACATGCAGTCCAGGATTGGAACCGCTGTCGATGACCTGCTGCATCTGGCGTAGCAAATAGTCCAAATCAGCCAGCATCATGAAGTCCCCCAAGATAGGAACGAGCAGCTCATCAGCCGCATTCATGGCCGCAGTAGTCATGACCCCGACTTGGGGCGAGCAGTCCAAGAAAACGAATTCGAAGTCCGGGAGCGCACGCAATTCTGCCATGATCACCTGCAGCCGGGTCAGGTGTCGATCACGTTGCATGGCAGACATTTCCATCTCTAAAAGCTCTCTGTGGGAGCGAATGACAAACAGGTTCGGCAATCGTGTGCTGCGCACGACATCTTTGGGTGACGTGCCGTCCACCAGCGCCGAATACAGACTGCTTCCGGGTTCTGGGATAACCCCCAGGGCGTGGGTGGCGCTGGCTTGGGCATCCATATCGACAAGCAAGACACGTTTTCCCATCGCGGCTAGGCACGCGGCGAGGTTGACGGCGAGGGTTGTTTTACCCTGACCTCCCATGGGATTCACAAAGGCGATGATGCGCATGATAAGAGTGATGCTTGTTCAGTGATTCAGCCGCCATGCTGCCGATGGGCGAGGAGATGTTTAACTGTAATCAGCCATTTGATCTTGTGGTTTCTATCGCCTTCTGTCTTGGCTGCCACGATGTAAAGCCACTGCTACGTATTTTGGCGCTGCACAGCAAAGGGGCGGGAGTCGATTCTTGACAGAACAGACATTGATCCTTCTCAGATCGCGAAGAACTTAAGCAACCGGGTTTGCCATTGGCGGCATGAGCGAATGACCTGAGATCAGCCGCAGCGGCCTGCAGGCTTGTTTTTTTTGCAGGTGCCGCTGAAGACGAATCAGGGAGCCATGGCGAAGCGACCCAGAAAGGCAGCGGGGGTGATCGCGGGCACGTTGGAATGAACGAAGTCGGCTTCGTTGCGCGTGACAATGAAGGACGCGCCGGCCTGGTCTGCTGTCACTGAGACGGCAGCATCTTCAAAGTCGGCGAAGGGAAGCTGGCGTGCTTTCTGCCAGTCGACGTTTTCCAAAGAAACGATCTCGAAATGCTGCAGCACTTTGTCGATGGCTGATTCAGCGTCTGCCTGGGTGCCATGGCGGCGGGCCAGATAGTAGAGCGTGGTCAGGGCATGGGATGGGCAGACGCCTTTCAAGGTGCCGCCCATGACGAGGTTCATGACTCCCGCAGAGGAGCCGTAGTGCGGCTGGCGTTGTTGGAAAACGTCCAGCATCACATTGATGTCCACCACGATGGTCACGCGTGCTTGCGGTCGAGGTGGTCCAGGTGGGCTGATTGGCCTTCCACCGCGGGTGTGAGAATGCCGGTGGCGCGCTCCAAGTCGGGATGAAGCGGGGCTTCCAGATGCTGCCGCAGGTTGTGGGCCTCACGTGCAAAGAATTCGGCGACCGTGGTGCCCTGCTGGCGGGCCCAGTCGCTCATGAACTGAAAATCTTCGTCAGGCAGCGGAACAGTGACGGTGGACATAGGACAAGCTAAGGCTGGCTTTGGGCACTGGCAAGCTCGCGGACATAATCCAGGAGCCAGACCCTAAGGGATCAAGAATCAGGCTTCGTCCTGGAGGCGTGCGATATCTTCACTGGTGATGGGTATCGCCCCCTGAACGAGCGGGAAGCGAATGCTCTGCCTGCCTGCGGTGCCAGCGGCGGCAGGCTTCACCAAGGCCAGGGCATCGCGCACGAGCCGCTCAAGCCGGGAGGCCGTGGCGGCATCCAGTTGCTGCTTGGTTTGATCGATTTCCAGGGCGAGCGCACTCATGCCGGAAGGCTAGCGGAAGATGGCAAGATGGCAACGGTGCAACGGCCGGCTGGGGGCGGCCAGCTCTAGAGCGTTACATCCAATGCTGCGGCATGAAAAAAGGCGGACCTTGGTAGGTCCGCCTTGGTGATTCAATCGCTCGTGAGGTCGATTACTTCGACTCTGGGGTCTTGGCACCTTCCTTGAAGCAGTAGAGATGCGTGTGGGTGGTGATGTAGATGGCACCGTTGGCGGCGACGACGCTGCTGAGGAGCGGAGAGGGGAACTCGATGGTTTTGATTTCTTTGAGTTCCTTGCCTTCGGCGAGGATGAAGAGCTCGCCTTCTTCGTTGCCGATCCACACTTTGCCGTCAATGACGACTGGGCTGGCCCAGATGTGGCCCTTGGTATCGAACTTCCAGTATTCTTTGCCGGTTTTGGCATCGAGGCAGAAGACGCGGCCGGTGTAGTCGGCGGCATAGACGAGGCCGTCTTTCACCGCCGGGGTGGAGATGGTGCGCTCAATGCCTTTGAAGGTCCAGACGGCTTTGCCGCTGAGGTCGCCGGTGCCTTTGGGGTCGATGCAGCTCAGGCAGCCGACGCCTTCGCCATGTTCAGGGTCCTGACCGATGGGGACGTAGATGAGGCCGTCGGCGATGGCTGGGGTGGCGATGATCTCGCTGGGGCCGTCGTATTCGACGTATTTGATGGGTTCACCGGCGGAGTTCTTGCGATACTCGGGTGGATTGGCGTCGTAGCGCCAGAATTCTTTCAGGATGTCGAAGTCTTCTTTCTTTTCAGCTTCGGGGGCCATGGAATAGACCCAGCCGTCACCGGCGGCGAAGATGATCTGCTTATTGCCGTTCACGTCGAGCGAGTTCGGGGAGGACCAGGAGCAGTGCAGCACGCGGCTGGAGGCCACATGATCCTGCTCGCCCAGAAGGGTGCCTTTTTCCGCATCGAGCATGATGAAGCTAGGCGAATCGGGGGAAGGGATGTTGGTGTGGGTCCAATCCACACCGTTGCAGGTGGGGACGAAGACTTTGCCATCAATCACGAGCGGGTAACCGGCGGTGGCGTTGTGCTGGAAGACGCCGAGTTCTTTGTACATGTCATACACCCAGAGGATGTCGGCATCGGTGTTGCCGGGAGCGATGGGTGCGGTGGGTTTGCCGTCTTTGTCGAGCGGAGCCATGAAGGCGCCTTCGTCCTGCATGCCTTGATTGCCATCGGACATGCCTTTGACGTCGAAGCAGATGATCTGGCAGCGATTGCCGGGCACGTAGCCTTTGTCACCGATGATGGTGGGGCTGGCGCAAATGCCGAGGTATTCCCAGTCATTGACCTTGCCGCTACCCATCTTCGGAGAGACGAGCTGCCATTTGAACTCGCCGGTGTATTCGTCAAAGACCATGACGATGCCGCGGTCGCCGATGTGCTTGTCGTTGCGCGGGGATTCGTTGTTGGTGCCGACATAGACCTTGCCATTGGCGATCATAGGCGTGCCGTAGGTCTGGGAGCCGAGCTTGGCGACCCAGAGGCAGTTCTTGGTGGTGCTCATGTCGATGTCTTCCGCTCCCGGGCCTTTGTTGGCCTCTTGAGCATCAGGACGAAGACGTCCGGCGATTTTGGGTGCGGCTTTGGGGCCGTATTTCTTGCCGGGATCTATGTCGATGGGGATCCCTTTTTCAGCAGAGACCATGTTGCGTGTGTTACCGCCGCCCCATTGGGAATAGTCGGCGGCGTGAAGCGATGCCGTGGCGACAAGGGCCGCAGCGAGGATGAGGGGGGTGGGTTTGGTGGTCATGTTATCAAAAACGGATGATTGTTGAGCAGCGGCAGATCACTTGTTCTCAGTGACACTCAAATTGTCCAGATAGACGCGCTTCTGGTTCAGCGGCGTAAAGCCGAAGATGCCAGGGGAGCCGTTGGTGTGGGCGTGTGGCAACTTCACCTCGATGGTCCAGGCGTCTGGCTCGGGCTGTTTCTTGTCCCAGACTTTGGCTTTGATGACACCGCTGCCATCTGCGGCCACATCGACACGGGTCTTGAGTGTGTACCAGGTGTTGACGGCCATTTTGAACAAAGCCTCCTGCTTGAGGCGCTCGAGGTTTGAGCTGACCTCCAGCTTACCGGCATTGCCACGCAGGCAGATGAGGTACCGCTGATTGATGAGGCCAATGTCAGATTTCGAACGGGCAGAGCCATCGGTCATCACATCGGCCTGCATGGTGTAGTTTTTCAAATGAGATGGTGCGACGAACACCGTGCCGCGCTGGAAGAGCAGGCGGTCAAAGCTCTTGCCGAAGACCTTGTTGCCGTCCTTTTCCATGACCTGGAATTTGAAGCGTGCACCGATCCATGGCAGCGGCGGATAAGCGAACTTGTAGGCTGGGTTGGCGGTGTCGGCGGCGAACTCTTCCTTGAGGTCGTATTTCTCGAAGTCTTCGGTGATGGGCAGGTTCTTGAGTGCGCGACCACGGATCGTTCCGAAGAGACCATCCGGTGCGATGCCTTTGAACGCACCAGCGCTGATCTTCGCATCTGCGGCAACGACGAGTTCGCCAGCATCGTTGAACTTGGCATCCATCGTGGCCTTCACTTTGGCGGTAGGCGGGATGAAGCTCTCCCACTTCACGCCTTTGACATCGTTGCTGACGACAAAGCCATTGGCATCAACGCTGCGGATGCGGAAGGCTTGCTTGTCGCCGGCCATGATGGCGGTTTCGGCAGGAATGATTTGGAGTGCGATGGCCTTGGCAGCCTTCGGCATCTCAACCTTCGGTGCGTCGTCCACTTTGATGCCTTTGTTTGGAATCGCGAAAGCGTAGAGATGCTTGGTGGTGGTCACATAGAGTGTGCCTTCGCAGACGCTCGGTGCGCCGAGGCAGTCGCCGTCGAGTTTGATTTCCTGCACGATCTCGCCGGACTTCTCGCCGGGTTTCACCACGACGAGTTTGCCTTCCATGATCGGGCAATACAGCAGACCATCCACGTAGATTGGAGTGGAGTGCAGGTTCGCGTTGCTGAGCTTCAGTTTCCAGATGTCAGCGCCAGTGTTGGCATTGATCGCGTAAAGTTCCGCACCATCGGTGAGCTGATAAATCACGTCACCAACAAGCACAGGAGAGCTGCTCGTTGCGCCGATCGGATTGCGCCAGACTTCGACGCTAGGCTCCAAGGTGGTGGCTTCAGGCGTGGCGGGAATGGGTTGGGCAGGTGTGGGAGCAGCTGGGGGAGGCGGTGGGATCAGTTTTTCCGGCAGCTTGATGCAGATCATGCGGCCCTTCTCGGAGTTATCGACGTTTTCATCACCGTGAATGGCGATGAGGTTGCCCTTGTGCAGCACCACGGAAGGGTTCACGCCGTTTTTGCAGATGGGCATCTTCCAGTACGGTTTGCCGTTGTGAGCGTTCACGCAGACGATGTGGCCGCAGCCGGTGGTGAAGTAGGCCACGCGTTTGCCATCGCGGGTTTCGAGCACGGGTGTCGAGAAGGAGCTGTCCACGGGCGGGCTGACGCCTGGCAGCGTCCACCAGGCGAGTTCGCCGGTCTTTTTGTCGAAGCCATACGCACGGTCAGCGGCGGGGCCGTCAGCGCCCCAGTTGGAGAAGATGAAGTGGATGATGACGAACTCGCCTTCGATCACCGGGCTTCCCACGCGTGAGTTGGGGAAGGTCATGCGGCCTAGATCTTCCATCAGCGGGATCTCGAACACCTTTTTGCCGTCGAGTTCGTAGCAGAGGAAATTACCCGCATTGCTCGTTAGGTAGATGCGCTTGGTCTCCGGATCGACGGTCGGTGCGCCGATGGAGTAACGATTGTAGATCGAGTCGCTCAGATAATCAGGAATCTCATGTTCCCAGAGCTTCTTGCCGGTCTTCGCATCAAAGCAGGTCAGCAGTTCGATCAGGTCGGTCGTTTCACCTTTGTAGCCCCAGAGGATGACTTTGCCATCCACTACCACCGGCGTGCCACGGCTGCGAATGTCAGCGGACCAAGCCGGTGTGTCAGCCAGTTTTCCGGCGTTCCTGTAATGCTCCAAGCTCACACCATTTTGCAGCGGACCCCGCCAGTTGGTCCAATCATTGGCGTGAAGCAGGCTGGTCAATGCCAGCGTGGCGGCGATCAAAGAACCGAATGAGGTGCGGGGACGAGGGTGCATGAGTTGGGTTTGATTGGAGAGAAGAGAACATCGTGAGCGTGTGCCGCGCTTCAATGCGATTTTCATACCTTTCGCAAGGGAGGCGGCGCTGGCATCCATGAGGGATGGGTGAACGCGGTGCATGCGCGAATTCTTACGGGTTTGGAGGGATGATTTGGCTGCGTATCTGCGTGGTTTCGGGCAGCGCAGGCGGACGGTGGCTGGGAATTTGCGCCTTAAAGTCGCCGAGGCTGTTCCAGTGGGCATGCTCGGCCAAATCGACTTCAGCGATGGCGAGAGTGCCGAAGGTGTCGGCCTTGGCGAGGACATCGCCGAAGTGATCGAAAATGCCGGAGATCATCCAATCGTGTTTGGAGGCGTCGGTGTAGGTGCTGCTGACGACATAGACGTGATTTTCGCAGGCACGGGCGGCGGCAAGCATCGGATTGCAGCCCCAGACGGGCCAGGCGATGACTTCGGCGCCTTGGATGGTCAATGCGCGGGCGACTTCGGGGAAGAAGCCGTCGTAGCAAATCATCATGCCGACTTTGCCGAAGCGGGTATCGAAGACCGGATAGTCATAACCGGGAGTGATGCCGGCTTCGATCTCGCTGCGGGGCAGCGTGACTTTGCGGTATTTACCGATGAATTTGCCATCGGGTCCAAGGAGAGCGGCGGTGTTGTAGAGGGTCTTGCCATCGCGCTCGACGAGACCGGCGACGATGTAGAGGTCGTTCTGCTTGGCGAGTTTGCCAAAATACTCGGTGCTGGGGCCAGGAACGGTCTCCGCGCATTCCTCCATCTTCTTGCCAGTGCCGTAGTAGGTCAATGTTTCGCCGAGGACGACGAGATCAGCCTTCTGCTTTGCGGCTTCGGCGATGAGCGGCGCATACTGCGGCGGTTTGTCGGCGGGATTTTTGCCTTCACGCGGCTGGAGGTGGATGGTGGCGAGCTTAACCTTGCGCGGAGTCGGTGCGGGCACGGCGGTGAGTGAAACATCGCTCCATTCGACGCGGGCATTCGCAGCCCACTGAAGATACAGCTCGATTTTCGCCTGCGTGGCCTTGACCGGAGCGCGGAGCGTCTCTTCGCAGTGCGCCCATTGGTTGGCTTCGCTGTCGGGGACGTGCGGATACTCGGGTTCGGCCCGAGGAATGGTGCCTTTGGCGTAGCCTTGCTTCGCGGGTTCCTCCCACAGGACGGGGTTACCTTTGTCATCCTGCCAAAGAATGCGCACATAGACGCTGCGTCGTGCCGTGGGCATGGCGCTGGCTTTTTTCCATACGCTGAACTGGTAATGCTTGCCGCCTTCCACCGGCAGCGTGCGCGTCCAGCAGCCGATCCAGTGCTCGCCTTTGCCAGTTTCGAGAATGAGGGAGCCTTTGCCATCGTGGCCACCAGTCTTGATTACGTTCGCATCCGGTTTTGCCTCGTCACGCGGCGACCAGAGCGACCAGCCGTCGGAGAATGCCGCGTGGGAGGCGCTGGCGAAGAGGCAGAAGAGTAGGGCGAACGTTTTCATATCTGTGTGTACGCATGCGTTCGGCTGGATCGCTCATCGCTGACTCGAAATCACTTCTCATCCAATCCACGCCGGATGCGATACTTGATCGCTAGCTGATGCGAGGGTGAATTGGCGAAGGTCATGGCCTTGATGCGCTCAAGTTGGAGCAACGCAACACTTTGGATGGCGTGGAAGTAGTTGCCGCTGTGAGCGATGCCGAGAAGGCGGTTCACGTATTCAAGTTGGAGGTTCTGGCGCATGGCTCTGATCGGTTTGGCGGGATCGTCGCCGGTGCAGATCGCGGTGGTAAGCGTGTTGAGCACTTCATCGACGCTGACTTCATTGCCATACAAGGCGCTGTCCATGCTGCGTTGCAGGGTGTTCGAGTGCAAAAGGTGATCGAGGAGCGAACGCTGCATTTTGAAGACACGATCATGAAGCTTGGGGTCCTCGCCTTCGTCCTTATTGCCAAAGCCGCGGCGTTGCTGTTGAAGGTGTGCGTAGAGTTCAGGGGGTGCGCTCAGGGAATCCGGTGCGAAGGCATATTTGCTCAGCGCAGTCAAAGCAGCGCGTTGCTTGGCGGCTTCGACGGGTTTGAGCGGCACAGTGTCAGGCGCTTGTCCCTGCACGGCACGTTCGACATACACACCACCGACGAAACGCGAAATGGCAGTGAGGGCGTTGCTGGTGTCGCTGGTGAGCGAGACATAGGCTTGCGCGACTTCCTGCCAGCTCTTGCCGGGATCGGAAACGTCTTTGAGAATGTTCTTCAATTCACCGCTGACCATTTCGCAGCGCTGGATGCCGTAGCTGATGGGATCGCTGCTCATGTCGAAGAGCATGGCCCGCGGGTCGATGGCCTTGCCGTTGGCACGCATGTCATCGGCATCGTTGGCAAAGGCCAGTTCGTGCTTGTGTGATTGTGCGGCGATGGCTTCGAGGCGTTTCGCTTCTTCGATAGGATCTTCCAAGGCTTCGCTGTAACCGAAATTAATGGCCCAGTGATCATAGGGACCGGGTTTTGTCGTGAAATACTGGCCCTGCGGTGTGCCCTTGGGTGCGAGGTTCACTGGCGGGTAATCCATTACCGACCCAGTGAGGCCGATCTTCTCGGTGATCTCGGCCTTGTGGATGTTCACGGGGTCGTGGAGATGGCTGCCACGGAAATTGTGATTCAAACCAAGTGTGTGACCGACTTCATGCAGCGCGAGGTAGTAGAGCGATTCTTTGACGAGGCGATCCACCTCGATGCGGTCACTCTTTTGCAGCCGCAGCATGGTCTGACCAAACAAGATGCCGTTGCGCGCCGAGTTGCATGCATCGCAGACGTGTGGATCAAATTTCTTGGCATCACCTTCGGGTTCGCTCGCGAGTCCGAGGTCGCTGAAGAGCTTTTTAGTGAGCAGGCGCTTGGTGATGTAACTGTATTCCAGCATGATGTCTGCGCCGAGGATCTGTCCCGTGCGGGGATTGGCAAAGCTGGGGCCATAACCACCGAACGGTGGCTTCACGCTGCTCGTCCAGCGCAGCACATTGTGTTCGATGTCTCCTGCTTCCCACTTGGCATCATCAGGCTGCTGTTTGACGACGACCGCGTCTTTGAAGCCCGCTGTTTCAAATGCTTCGTTCCATTTCAGCACGGCGGCGCGGATGGTATCGCGGAACTCAACGGGAGTGGTGTTCTCAATCCAGAATACGATCGGTTCCACCGGTTCGCTCAAAGCGGTGCCGGGCTTTTGTTTGACGAGATTCCAGCGGTGAATGACATCGCGATACGGAGCGACATCCACACTCGTCATGTCTGTGATCTGATGCGTGAAGTAGCCGATGCGTGGGTCATCCATGCGCGGTTTGAAATCATTGTCCGGCATGGCGATGAGCGAATGTTGCACCTGCACGCTGATGTAACGTGGATCGGTGACATCGGCCTCGGCTTCCCATGAGGGACTCGGGTTTTCATAAACATACTCGGAGACGGTCGTGGTGTTCTTCGGATAGCCATTGATGCGAAGGATCTTGGATTTTGTTTCCGAGAGTCGGCCCAAAACTGAGCGGCTGCTGGAAAAGTCACCTTGTTTGATATTGGTGAGCGTTTCGCGGAGAAAAAGATTCGTGGCGGAGATCAGCACGCCGTCGGAATCTTCCGCGACAATGATTTCACTCGCCAGAATGGCTGGGGTTGTGTTGGCGCGTTTGGCTTTGGAAAGCGCGTTTTGAGGATCGAAGTAAAGCGCGGTGTTCTGTTCAGTGAGTTCCAGGCGATCGAAGATCTTACGAATAGTGAAAATGATCGAGTCACCGTAACGGCCACGGTTGTGTCCCGCTGCCACAGGACCGTCCACGCTGTGATTGAAGTAGATGAACTCAGGCCCAACCTGGTTTTTCGCGATGAACAACCACACGCCGCCTTTCTCCTTGTCCAAATACATGCGAAAGAGACCATCCACACGATCGAAGCCTTTGGTGAAGTCCGCGACTGATTTGCGCTTCGGTTTATCTTCGGCTGGCTTCGTGGCGGCCTGTGGCGGTGTGGTGGTAGCAGGTGCGGCGGTTGGTGCCGGTTGAGCAGGCTGTCCAATGGGTGCGGGCGGCGTGGGAGCGGGCTTGCCAGGCAAGGGCACGGGCACCGGCTGAGGTTTGCTCGGCTCTGGCTTTGCAGGCTCAGGCTTGGGTTCTGGCTTACTAGGCTCTGGTTTTGGCTCCGGTTTGGCCGGCTCTGGCTTGGAAGGGGACGGTTTCGGTTCTGGCTTTCGTTCTGCAGCAGCCTGTAAGCTAGAGAGCGTGAAAATGAGAGTCAGGCAGGAGAGGAGGATGCGATTGAGCATGGTTTGGACAGGATGGTTGCAGCAAGTCTAACGTCACCGGTACGAGCTTGCACACATATTATGGTAAGAAAGGTAAACTGGCTGCGTTACAGGCGGCATGAATGCCCCACGCCTTCTCTTTGCCTGCCTCACACTCACCACTGCCTCGCTCTCGGCTGCCATGCTGCCGGAGAGCCAGAAGATCGACCAACTCCTGGCCCAAGGCTGGGAAAAGGCCGGTGTGAAACCCAACGCGCCCGCGAGTGATGATGTGCTCGTCCGCCGCCTCTATCTCGACATCGCGGGCCGCATCCCGACCATCGAGGAAGCCAATGCTTACCGGCAGTCGAATGATCCGCAGAAGCGTGCGAAGCTCATCGACGCGCTGCTGGCCTCCGATGGTTATACCAGCAACATGTTCAACTACTGGGCGGACATTCTGCGTCTCTCCGACAACGTAAAAGGTCGCCTCACAGCTGAGGCTTATGAAGAGTGGCTCAAGAAGCAGCTTAAGGCCAACACGCCGTATGACCAGTTCGTCAAAAACCTGCTCACCACCGACGGTGGCGTGTGGGACAGCGGCAGCATCGGCTTCTGGCAGCGGGACGAGAACAAGCTCGACCACCTCGCCTACACCGTGCAGGTCTTCCTCGGCACCAACATCGTCTGCGCGCAGTGCCACAACCATCCCTTCGATAAATGGACGCAGATGGACTACT
>Ga0114970_10001517_pt1 | contig 17348 bp, 19 predicted proteins | sample M_140205_XF_Meta_FD_87030 | JGI IMG/M metagenome (GOLD analysis project Ga0114970, IMG submission 87030) | Freshwater microbial communities from Lake Montjoie, Canada to study carbon cycling - M_140205_XF_MetaG | ecosystem: Environmental > Aquatic > Freshwater > Lake | place: Lake Montjoie... | reverse complement strand
CGCTACATCAGCATCGTGTTTCTGATGAGGCCGACGGCCAGGCCTTCGATTTCGAAGGGGTCGCCGGGCTGTACGACGATCGTCTGGTAGTCCGGGTTTTCCGGGTGCAGTTCGATCATGTTCTTGTTGCGTTTGAAGCGCTTGACGGTCACTTCGTCTCCAAGTCGGGCGACGACGATCTGGCCATTTTTCGCGTCTTTGGCCGACTGCACCGCCAGCAGATCGCCGTCCATGATGCCGGCGTCGCGCATCGACATTCCGCGCACCTTGAGCAGGTAGTCCGGCTTGCGCTGGAACAGGCTGTTTTCCACATAGTAGGTCTGGTCTATATGCTCCTGCGCCAGTATCGGCGAGCCCGCCGCGACGCGGCCGATTAGCGGTAGCGCGAGCTGTGCCAGGCTTTGCAGCGGCAGTGAAAACTGCTTGACCCGTGATTCATTGATAGACCTTAGCGCCTCGCTGCGCAAACGGATTCCGCGCGATGTTCCGCTGACCAGTTCGATCACGCCTTTGCGCGCCAGTGCCTGCAAATGCTCCTCGGCCGCATTGGCCGACTTGAAACCCAACTCAGTGGCAATTTCGGCCCGGGTCGGGGGCGCACCGGTGCGCGCAATGGCGCTCTGGATCAAGTCCAGAATCTGTTGCTGGCGCGCGGTAAGCTTCACTTGGAAGTGTGGCATGTCGATCATGGCATCTCCTGTGGGCCTCGGCCCGTTGGTGGGTGTTCCAATGTTTGCAAAGTCCCAGCCTTGGAACTGTTTTAACATCCAGTAACTGTATTTTTAACCAGTTTTTTGAAATTTGCAAGCCATGCGCCAAAAAAGCCGAAAAAAACTGTGGGTGCTAGGTACCGGTGGGACCATTGCAGGCCTGTCCGCCAATGCGCACGACAACCTGGGATATGGGTCCGCCCAGATCGGTGTCGCGCAGTTGGCCGGAGCGGTGGCGCCAGCGATAACGCATCGTTGGGAGGTGCTGACCGAGCAGGTGGCGCAGATGGACAGCAAGGACATGGACTTCGATGTCTGGGCGCTATTGGCAGGGCGTTGTCAGCATTACCTGTCGCAGGAGGACGTCGCCGGCTTGGTGGTGACCCATGGCACCGATACGATGGAGGAAACCGCCTATTTCCTGCACCGCGTGCTCGGGCCCGAGGGCGTCGCCCACAAGCCGGTGGTCTTGACCGGTGCCATGCGCCCGGCCTCGTCGATGGCGTCCGACGGGCCGCAGAACCTGCGCGACGCATTGGCGGTGGCAGCGGATCCCGCCGCGTCGGGTGTCTTGGTGGTATTTGCTGGCAAGGTGCACGGCGCTGTGCAGGTGCAAAAGGTTCACCCCTATCGGCTGGACGCCTTTGACTCTGGCGAATCAGGCCCGATCGGTTTTGTGGAGGAGGGCATGCTGCGCTTGGCCGCCATCGGCTGCACGCCGGCGCCGCCGGTCGATTCCATGCCGTTGCCGGCGCTGCAAGGGTCCGGCGCAGGATGGCCCCGGGTCGAAATCATCATGGCCCATGCGGGTGCCAGTGCCCGCCTGATTGACGCGCTGCTGTCAGAGACCCCGGAGGATCCCCTGCGCGGCATCGTGGTCGCAGCGACAGGCAATGGGACGCTGCACAGGGCGCTGGAAGCCGGAATGCTGCGCGCGCGGGACGCTGGCGTGCGGGTGGTGCGCGCTACCCGTTGCAGTCAGGGTCGCGTCCTGGCAGGTGCGACGGACGCGATTCCCGACTCGCTGGGTCTTTCGCCGCTAAAGGCGCGCATTGCGATGGTGCTGGACCTTTTGCGGGCTGCTCCAGCGGCCACAGAGCCGGTGCGACCGTTGCCGTAAATCGCTCAAACGGGGTGACTCGGTTGTCGGCGTTCAGCCGATGGCCTGTCTTCGACCCGGCAGCCAGCGTCTACAGATTCGATTCCGCGAACTGATTGGGCGCCTCGCGCGCGTTACTGGCCCGACAGCGCCGCGAAGGCGCTCGCTTTGATGGCATCGACTGCGCCGATGCCACTGATAGCCCGGTACCTGGGCGCTGACGCCGGATCGGTCTTGGCCCAGTTGTCGTAGTAGTTCACCAGGGGTCGGGTCTGCGCGTTGTAGACCTCCAGGCGCTTGGTCACCGTTTCTTCATTGTCGTCTTCACGCTGTATCAACGACTCGCCCGTGACGTCGTCGACGCCGGCGACTTTGGGCGGCTTGAGCTTGCGATGGTAGGTGCGGCCGGAAGCACTGTGCGAACGCCGCCCACTCATGCGCTCGATGATGGCGTCGAACGGGACATCGATTTCCAGCACATAGTCCAGTTTGACCCCGGCGGCCTTCATCGCGTCGGCTTGCGGAATCGTCCTGGGAAATCCGTCGAACAGGAAGCCGTTGGCGCAGTCGTCCTGGGCGATCCGCTCCTTCACCAGGCCAATGATGATTTCGTCGCTGACCAGGGCACCGGAGTCCATGATTTTCTTGGCTGCCAGGCCCATGGGCGAGCCGGCCTTCACCGCCGCACGCAGCATGTCGCCAGTGGAGATTTGCGGGATCCCGAACTTTTGGCAGATGAAGGTCGCCTGCGTCCCCTTTCCCGCACCGGGAGCGCCCAGCAAAATCAGTTTCATGAATTTCCTCTGATGAATGGATTTCAAGCGTGATCCAATGGCGCCCGATAGTGATAAGCGATTCCTATCTCGGGCTGAAGAATAGCACGCGCATCTGCTGCCGGCGCTCCTCGCGCCGGCAGACGTCCTGTCAGGCGCCAAACAACTTTCGGACGCGCTCGAGGTCTTGCGGTGTGTCGACGCCCGGTCCCGGATTGCGGTCGCTGACATGCACCGCAATCCGGTGGCCGTGCCACATCGCCCGTAGCTGCTCCAGCGCCTCTGCCACCTCCAGCGGCGCGCGCGCCAGTGTCGGGAAAAGGCGCAGGAAGCCTGCCCGGTAAGCGTAGATGCCGATATGGCGCAAGGGCGCTGCCTCGCGCAACAGGGCGTTGCCGCCGGCTATATCCGCGTGCCACCAGGCCTGGCCCTGGAAGTCCCTGCCGGCGGGAATGGGCGAGCGGCTGAAATACAGCGCATACCCCTGCGCGTCCAGGGCAACCTTGACCACGTTGGGGTTCAGATAGTCTTCCAGCGTTTCAACTGCATGCGCGGCGGTACCCATACTCGCCAAGGGGTGTTGCAGCAGCAGGCTGGCCACTGCGTCCACCAGCATCGGATCGATCAGAGGCTCGTCGCCCTGCACGTTCACCACGACGGCATCGTCGGCCAGGCCCAGCAGCGCGCAGGCCTGCGCCAGCCGGTCGCTTCCCGATTCATGGTCCGTGCTGGTGAGCAGCGCTTCTACGCCGTGGGCCTCGCACGCGCGCACAATCAGCGCGCTGTCGGCAGCGACGATGACGCGCGGCGCATGCAGCCGGCCCGGGCTGGCTGCAACGCGTTGCGCCACCCGGACCACCATCGGAACGCCGCCAATTTCGGCCAGCGGCTTGTTCGGCAGGCGGGTCGACGCCAGCCGCGCCGGGATCAGGATGGTGAATTGCACGCAGCAGGCCGCAGGGGTGGCGCACGCAAACTGCGCATCACAGACCCAACTCCTCGTCGCTCATGGTGCGGGCTTCGTTTTCGAGAAGAATAGGAATTCCGTCGCGTACCGGATAAGCCAGCCGGGCACTGCGCGACAGCAGCTCCTGGCGCACACGGTCGTACTCCAGCGTACCCTTGGTGACCGGGCACACCAGCAGTTCAAGAAGTCGGTTGTCCATGCGGCGATGATAACTTTGCGCCGGTCCTTGCTTGCAGCAGCGCCTCCAGTGCGCTCCAGAAGGCCGGCTCCAGATTCAGCAGCAGCGGCACCGCGAGCGCATCCGGTCGATGGCGCCACAGCTTGTACGCGTCCTTTTCGGTACACAGCAGCGTCTGGCCCCCGATGGGCGGCAGGTCGCCAGCCGAGTTGAACGGCGCGTGATCGGGCAGCGCGACTGTCTCCTGGAGCTCGATACCGCGTTCGCGCAGCATGGCGAAAAAGGCCTCGGGCTGGGCAATCGCGGCCACGGCCCACAGGGGCTTGGCGCTCGCGCCGTGACCGGCCAGTTCGTCCAGCGCCACCGTGCTGCCGTCGGCACGGTGCGCGTGGCTCGCCAGCGAGCGCGTCGCCTGAAAACCGCCCAGCCCGATGCCGGCATCGGCCACCACCACCAGGTCGATAGGCCTTGGCCAGGCCTCGCGCAAGGGCCCGGCCGGAAGCAGCCAACCATTGCCGACGCCGCGTCGGTCAAAAACACCAATTTCGATATCGCGGTGCAGTTGGTGGTGCTGCAGACCGTCGTCACAGACGAGCAGGGTCACATCGGGGTGGCGTTGCAGCAGCGCTCGCGCCGCGTCAATTCGCCTGGCGGCAACGTAAACCGGCGCGCCGGTCCGTCTGTGGATCAATACTGGCTCGTCGCCGACATCGCTGGGCGTGCTGTCCAGGCGCACCTCCCGACAGCAGCGGCTCTGTCGCCCATAGCCGCGCGAGAGAACCCCCACCTTGATGCCGCGCTGCCGAAAGTGGGTAACCAGCGCGATCACCAGCGGCGTCTTGCCCCCACCGCCCGCCACCAGATTGCCGACCACCAGTACCGGGACATCGACCCGCTGCCCCGTCAGCAGACCCGATCGATACAGGCCGCGGCGAAACGCCACCAGCGCGCTGAACAGCATCGATACCGGGCACAGCAGCGTCGCCAAGACGCCACGGTGGGTCCACGCTTGCAGCAGCGCACGCTGCAAGGCTGCACGCAGGGCAGCAGGCTGGCGCCGCATGGCTAGCGCTTGGCCGCTCTCGCCGAGGGTTGCGCGGCAAAAGTGACATGCGCAAGCCCGGCCCGGCGCGCCGCTTCGAGCACGGTGATCACTGATTGGTGCCTGGCGTTCGCGTCGGCCTGTACCACCAGCACGGTCTCATGGTCGATGCCGGCCGCGGCCAGCATCGCGCCGGCGAGTTCCTCGGGGCTGCGTCCCGCCACCGGCGCGGCGTTGATGCTGTAAGCCCCTTCGCTACCGACCGTGACCAGCAGTTGCCTCGGACGTTCTTTTTGCGGGTCCGCGTCTGCCACCGGTAGCCTGAGTTCTAGCTCGGTAAATTTGCTGTAGGTGGTCGAGAGCATCAAAAATATCAGCACCACCAGCAGCACGTCGATGAACGCAATCAGGTTGATTTCGGGCTCCTCGCGCGAGCCGGTTTTGAAATTCATCGCCCGAGACTCATTCCAGTGCGCGTCCGCTGTTGAGCTGGCGCGCCAACCGCTCGGACGCTAGCTCCAGAGTCAGCAGGTGGCCGTCGACGGCAGCGCGGAAATAGCGCCAGAAAATCAGTGCGGGTATGGCGATGATGAGACCAAACGCGGTGTTGTAAAGGGCCATGGCAATGCCCTGCGCCAGTTGGGCCGGGTTGGCGCCAGGCCCTAAAGGTCCCTGCGAGCCAAAGATCTCGATCATTCCCACGACCGTGCCGAACAGCCCCAACAAGGGCGCTGTAGAGGCGATAGTCGCGAGCGCGCTGAGGTATCGCTGCAGCCGGTGCGCGACCAGTCGACCGGCGCCTTCCATGGCCGCGCGCAGATCCGACTCACTGCAGCGCGGGTTCGCGTGCAGGGCGCGAAATCCACTCGCCAGCACCTCGCCCAAAGCCGAATTGCGCTCGAGTTGGGCGACCAGGTCGGCGTTGGGAAGGCCGTTGCGCGCGATGGCCAGCACCTCGTCCAGCAATCGCGCCGGCGCCACCTTGCGCTCGCGCAGGCTGGCCAGGCGCTCAATGACCAGTGCAAGTGCCAGCACCGAGCAGGCCAGCAACGGCCAGATGGGCCAACCCGCCGCTTGAATGATTGAAAACAGAAGATATCTCCGCGCAGGTGAGGAGGGCTCGTTGATTATGGCGCAGCAGCCATGGCGCGGCAGTTCAAGGCCAAACTACCCGGCGGGCGCAAACGTCCGACTCCGCAGGGATGCCGCTCGCAACCCGGGTGAAGCGTCGCTGTCGAGGAGTCCGGCGTATTCTGGCCCGCAGGGACCCGACACCAATCGGATTCCCACGACCACTGGGCCGCCCGCAGGTCGGGCCTCCAGTGCGCGCACCGAGGGCGGTAGCTGCAAGCCCTGCGCCATCGGCGCAACCACCCGGCCTTGGCGCGGTATGTTGAGGGCTTAGAGGCCCCCGTTTTGCTGCAACACCATGCAATAGAGCATCGGGATTGACAGCATGGTGTTGGCGCGTGAGGTCAGCATTGCCAAGCGCGCTGCCTTGGCTTTCTCCGGCGCTTCTACCACCACGATGCCAAGCGCTTTCCTCTGGTTTGGCCAGATGATGAACCATACATTGAAGGCCATGACCAGGGCTAGCCACATGCCGACGCCGATGGCAGCGAAAGGTCTCTGCAGTCCCAGGGCCGCGGCGATATACCCGTTCATGCTGGCAAGTACGGTGCCGGTGACGACGGTTGCCAGTGCCGCCCAACGAAACCAAAAAAGCGCCGTCGGTGCGATGACCTTGCTGATCGCGGGTTTGTGTTCATCCGGGATTTTTGGCATCGACGGAATTTGAACAAAATTGAAATACCACAACAGGCCAATCCACATCACGCCACACAGCACATGAAGCCAGCGCATGAAGAAGGTCCACCATGCCGGACTGCCGGCGATCTCGCCGCCAGCGGCCAAGACAATCAGCGCCAGCAAAACGACCCCCGCCAGCACGGTGCGTCCCAAAGACTGAAATATCGAGCCCATTGTTAACTCCTTATTGTTTGTGGAAAGCAAATGTCCATTATCACTCAGGGCGCCTGCTTCGAGGCCTTGAAGGGTGTGCCGGCGAGTTTGGTTCCGGCCCTGATGGCCTTTTTGGCGAACCAACCCTGGTTCATTTCTAAAACGAATCGTACGGGTCGGGCCGAACAATGGGATTCGGTAGTCTGCGGCTGCATGTCGGCCATGTTGACGATGGTCCCGTCGTCGGCCACGAACGCAGCGCTCAGTGGCAGCAGCGTGTTCTTCATCCAGAAGCACTGTTGCGACGGTTGCTCGAATACAAACAGCATTCCCTCGTGCTGGGGCATCTCGGCGCGGTGCATCAGGCCGATCTGGCGCTGTTCTGCCGTGATGGCCACCTGTGCATCGATCTGGTACATGCCCACTTGCAATGTCAGCCGCGACAGGCCAAGCTGGGGCGTATCCTGCGCCTGCGCCAAGCTTCCCGCCAGACCGAGAAGTAACGCAATCGCTGTCGATGCAAGCGTCATGGAGCGGGTTGAAAACGGGTGCTATCGTGCCCGGGCTTGCACGGTGGACGCAGGGTATGTTTCATCAGTGCTTGGGCTCTTCCTTCTTCGCTGCCGGTTTGGCGGCAGCCTTACCCTCGCCCTTGCCCTTCTTGGCGGCCATTTTTTCTTCCTTGGACTTCGCCGCTGCGGCCTTCTTGGCTTCTGCCTTTGCCTTTCGCGCGTCCGCCTTGGCTGCTACCTTTTCTTCCTTGGCCTTCTGCGCATCGGACTTTTCCGCCGATGCAGCAGCAGGTGCATGCCCCGCAGCGGAAGCGGCTGCAGGCGCATGTCCGGCGGCAGGAGCGTGACCGGCAGCCGCGGCAGCGACAGACTCGTGACCGGCGGCAGGGGCGGAGGCGTTGGCGCCGACGGCCAGCAGGCTTGCAACGATCAGGACGAAGACGCGGTTCATATGGAATTCCTTCGGGGCATGGTGACGGTGGGCGGGGTCCGATTCGACACACATATTATCTTTCGCTGCCGGGTCTGCTGTTTCCCAGTCGGAGCCGGGGGGTGGTTGCACGAGATGCTTGGGCATTTTATTGGAAGCTAACTTGTCCGCGCCCGCTGGGCGGCGGGCCGATGGGTCAGCCAGACCGACCCGATCAGCAGCAGGAAGACACCGGACGAAGCGAGGTAGATGTCGTCGGCCGCCCGGGTGAAAGCCTGCTGGTCGATCAAGCGGTTCACCTGGTACAGCGCCTGCTCCTGGCTCAGCCCGGTGGCCTTGATCGCCTCCAGGCTGGCAGCGAGCGGGCCCTGGCCCATTGCCAGCGGCTCGCTGAGGTGGGCATGGTGCATCGCTGCGCGCGATTCCCAGAGCGTGGTCGCGATGGACGTTCCCATCGCGCCGGCCATGATGCGCACAAAGTTACTCAGTCCCGCTGCCGCCGGCATCCGCTCGGGCGGCAGCCCGGCGAGCGTCAGCGTCGTCAGCGGTATGAAGAAGAAGGCGGTGGCGCCACCCTGAAGCAGCGTCGGCAGCATGATGTGAAAGAAGTCGGTCTGGACCGTGAACTGCGCGCGCATCCATAGCACCAGCGCGAAGCCGGCGAAGGCGCAGGTCGCCATCCAGCGCGGGTCCCACTGACCTACCTTGCGCCCGATGAGCGGCGTCAGCATGATCGCCAGAATGCCCACCGGCGCCAAGGCCATTCCCGCCGAGGTGGCGGTGTAGCCCATCCACTGCTGCAGCCACAGAGGCAGCAGCACCACATTGGCGAAGAAGAGGCCGTAGGCGATCGACAGCGACAGCGCGCCGAAACCGAAGTTGCGCCCCAGAAAAAGCCGCAGGTCCACCACCGGATGCGCGTCGGTGAATTCCCACACCAGAAATACGGCAAAAGACACCAGCGCGACCAGTCCCAGCGCCACGATCTGGGTCGATGCGAACCAGTCGAGCTCCTTGCCCTTGTCGAGCATCAGCTGCAAACAGCCGACCCACAGCACCAGCAGACTCAGGCCGACGGTGTCGATCGGCAGCTTGCGCGTGGCCGTCTCGCGGCGGCGGTAGATGCTCCAGGTGATGGCCGCCGCGAGCAGGCCGACCGGCAGGTTGATGTAAAAAATCCAGGGCCAGGAAATGTTGTCGGTAATCCAGCCGCCGAGCAGGGGCCCGACGACCGGCGCAACCAGCGTGGTCGCGCCCCACAGGGCCAGCGCGACGCCGGCCATGGCGCGCGGATAGCTTGACAGCAGCAGCGTCTGCGACAGCGGGATCATCGGTCCCGCTGAGAGTCCCTGCAGCACCCGGAACAGCACCAGCATTTCGAGCGACGGCGCGAGTCCGCATAACAGCGAGCTCACGACGAACAGCAGGATGCTGGTGGTGAATACGCGCACCGCGCCGAAGCGCTGCGTCAGCCAACCGGTGAGGGGAACCGAGATCGCGTTGGCGACGCCGAAGCTGGTGATGACCCAGGTGCCTTGTCCCGGGCTCACGCCGAGGTCGCCGGCGATGGCGGGAATCGACACGTTCGCGATCGACGAGTCCAGCACATTCATGAAAGTGGCGAGCGACAGCGACAGCGTCCCCAGCAGCAGCGTCGCGCCGGTCAGCGGCTGTGCCGCTGCGTTGCCGACGGCTGCGGGCGCTGTGCTCACGGCTTGGTGGCAGTGCGCGGTGCAGCTACGCCCACGGGCGCGGAAGCGGCTGGCTTGCGTCCCAGGCTGGCGTTGATGCTGCCTTGCGCCTCGGCGCTGGATGCGCGTTGCTGCGCCTCGAAGACTTCGGTTTTGCTGAGCCCGTTGCGGGGCGTGTCGGCCAGCGCCTTGCCGCTGCGCTCGAGCGTGTCGACCTTGACCTCCATCGACAGTCCGATGCGCAGCGGGTGCTCGGCCAGGTCCCGCGGGTCGATCGCGATGCGCACCGGAACCCGCTGCACCACCTTGATCCAGTTGCCGGTCGCGTTTTGCGCCGGCAACAGCGCGAAGGCCGAACCGGTTCCGGCACCAAGCCCGACGACCGTGCCACGAAAAAATACCTTCTTGCCATAGACATCGGCCTGCAGCTCGGCACTCTGGCCGATGCGCATGCCGTCGATCTGTCCCTCCTTGAAGTTGGCGTCGACCCATAGCGCGTCCAGGGCGACCAGCGTCATCAGCGGCGCACCCGCCTGCACCCGCTGGCCGAGCTGAACGCCGCGCCTGGCGATGTGTCCCTGTATCGGTGCCACCAGTTCACAGCGCTGCAAGGCCAAAAAGGCCTCGCGCAGCCGCGCGTTGGCGCGCAGCACCTGCGGGTGCCGATCGACCGTCGTTCCTTCGGTCTGGGTCTGGCTGGCGCGCAACTGCTCGGCAGCGGCGAGTACGGCGGAGCGGGCCGCCGCCAGCGCGTCCTTGGCGCTGGCGAGTTGCGCCAGCGCGTGCTGGTACTCCTCGCGGCCGACGGCGCCGCTGGCGACCAGCGGCGCACGCCGGTCGACGTCGTCCTGCGCCCGTTTGACTTCGGTCTGCGCCCGCGGTAGCTCGGCCTCGCGCAGCGCGACCTGCGCCTTGAGCGGTGCGTGGCTGGCAAACAGCGTGCGCACCTCGCGCAGCGTCTGCGCCAACTGGGCCTGCGCCTGCTCCACCGCCACCCGGGCGTCTGCCGGGTCGAGTCGGACCAGTATCTGGCCGGCGCGAACGAAGTCGGTGTCGTCGGCGCCGATCGCCACCACCGTACCGTTGACCTGCGCGGTGATTTGAACCAGGTTACCGGCGACGTAGGCGTTGTCGGTGCTTTGGCTGTGCCGCCCTTCGAACCAGTGCCAGCCGCCCCAGCCGATGCCGCCGAGCACGACGGCTGCGGCGATGAGGCCGAGCCCGTGTCGGCGCTGCGGGTTGTCGGAAGTTGCGTTGGCGTCGCTCATGAAGCTGTCTAGAGGTGCTGGTCGCAAGTTGCGTCAGGGTTGGGTGGGCGCGCCGGTGTGGAGCGTGGCGACCGATGCGCCGGTGTCGTCGTTCCAGCCGCCACCGAGCGCCTGCAGCAGCGTCAGTCGCGCGCCCAGCAGGCCCGAACGCAGTTCGGCGGCCTGGCGTTGCTGCGCGAGCAGCTGGCTTTCGCTGTGCAGAACGACAAGATAGCCGCTGAGTCCGGCGCCGAAGCGCTGCTGCGCCACCGCCTGCGCGGCTTGGGCACTGGCTAGCGCGTCGCTCTGTTCGCGCTGCTGGCGCTGCAGCGATTGCTCGGAGCCGATGGCGTCGCCCGCCTGCTTCACCGCCTCGACCACGGCGGCGTTGTACTGGGCGAGCGCGAGGTCCAGTTCGGCCTGCCTCGCACCCAACTGGGCGCGCAGTCGTCCAGCGTCAAACAGCGGCAGGTGCAGCGCCGGATTCAGGCCTGCCTGCAGGCTGCCCGCCTGCAGTAGCTTGTCCAGGCCCAAGGCGCTGAGCCCGACGAATGCGCCCAGGTTGATGTTGGGATAGAAGCGGGTCTGGCTGACGGCGATATCGTGCAGCGCCGACTCGACCCGCCAGCGCGCAGCCACCAGATCGGGTCTTCGGGCCAGCAGATCCGCGCCCAGCGTGGCGGGCGTTGCGTCAAGCGTGAGGGCGTCCAGGCGCGGCGACAGCTCGTCGAGCGCGCTCGGTGTCTGGCCACTGAGCAGGGCGATCTGCCGACGCACCCGCATCAGCTGCTCGGCGATCGCTTCGAGCTGGGCTCGGGTATCGGGCAGCGCGCCTTCGGCCTGCGTCAGCTGGACGCGGCTGTCGAGCCCTGCTGCCACGCGTTCGCGCGTTAGCGCGAGGATTGCCTGGTGCTGCGCGAGTGTGCGCTGCACCAGATCGCGTTGCGCCAGCAGGCGCGCCAATCCCACATAGGCCTGGCTGATCTGCGCCGCCAGCACGGTAGCGGCAGCCGCTGCGTCGGTTTGCGCGGCACGCGTTTGGCCCAGCGCGGAGGCCAGATCGGCTGCCTGGGCTCCGTAGAGGTCGGCCGACCAATTCAGGCCCGCCAGTAGCGTCGCGCTGCTGCGCACGCTGCCCGCGATCGGCGGCGGCAGCAGGCTGTTGGCGCTGTAGCGCTGCGCGCTGGTGTCGGCGTCAAGCCGGGCCTGCGCGCCAGCGGCAGAGCGGCTGAGCTCGGTGAGCGCTTGTGCGCGGGCAATCCGTGCCTGCGCCATCGCCATGCTGGGGCTGGTTTGCAGCGCCTGTTCGACCAGGCGGTTGAGCGTCGCGTCACCCAGCGTCGCCCACCAGCGCGGTGTCACCAGCGTCGAGGCGCTGTTGGCAAGCCCCAGGGAAGCCGGCGCCACCAGCGCGACGGGACGGTGCGGCGCGCCCGGACTGGCACAACCCAGCAGCAGCGCGGCTGCGCCGGTCAGTGCCAGGGCCGCGCGCAGCACCCTCAGTTCACCATCACCAGCTTGCCCATGACGCCGCGCGAACCCATGTGCGCGTAAGCGGCCTTGAGGTCGGCCATGGCCATGCTGCGGTCGATGACCGGCTTGACCTTGCCCGCCGCGTACCACCGTGCGAGTTCGGCCATCATCGTCGCGTTGGCAGCGGGCTCGCGGCGCGCGAAGTCGCCCCAGAAGACGCCGACTACCGACGCGCCCTTGAGCAGCACCAGGTTCAGCGGCAGCGAGGGGATCGGCCCGGCCGCAAAGCCCACCACCAGATAGCGCCCGCGCCAGGCGATGGAGCGAAAAGCCGGCTCGGCGAAGTCGCCGCCAACCGGGTCGTAGATGAGGTCGGGGCCCTTGCCCTGGGTCAGCGTCTTGAGGGCCTCGCGCAGGTTCTGGGTCGCGTAGTTGATGGTGTCGTCGGCGCCGAGTCGCTTGCACAGCGCGCATTTCTCGTCGCTCGAAGCGGCAGCGATGACGCGCGCCCCCAGCGCCTTGGCGATTTGTATCGCCGCGGTGCCGACGCCGCCCGCAGCGCCGAGCACCAGCAGGGTTTCGCCGGCCCTGAGTTGTGCCCGGTCGACCAGCGCATGGTGCGATGTGCCGTAGATCATCATGAAGGCCGCAGCGTCCACAAACGGGAAGGCTTCGGGCAGCGGCATGCACAGCTTGGCCTCGACGATGGCGTGCGTCGCGAAGCCACCGGTGCCCGACAGGCAGGCGATAGCCTGGCCCGGCTGCAGGTTGTGCACGCCTTCGCCGACCGCCTGCACCACGCCCGACAATTCGGAGCCGGGGACGAAGGGCAGGGCGGGTTTGAATTGGTACTTGTTCTGGACGATCAGCAGGTCCGGAAAGTTCAGGCTCGCGGCCTTTATCGCGATCAGCGCCTCGCCCGGCTTGGGCTCGGGTGTGGGGATTTCCTTCCAGCTCAGCGCCTCAACGCCGACCGGGTTTTCGCAAAGCCACGCGTGCATTCATGTCTCCCTTGTGTGGCTGGCAATGATAAGGGCAGCGCTGCGGCCCTGGCGTCGGGACCGGCGCCAGGGCGCTGGCCCCGACGCCGACCTACAATCTGCCTGCATCCACATCGCCTATGAAAATTCTGATTTCCAACGACGACGGTTACCAGGCGCCGGGCATCGTGGCGCTGTATGAGGCGCTCAAGGATGTGGCCGAGGTCGAGGTGGTGGCGCCGGAGCAAAACAACAGCGCCAAGTCCAACGCTTTCACGCTGCACGCGCCGCTGTACGTGGCCACCGCCGCCAATGGCTTTCGCTTCATCAACGGAACGCCGGCCGACTGCGTGCATATCGCCTTGACCGGCTTGCTGGGCTACAAGCCCGATCTGGTCGTCGCCGGCATCAACAATGGCGCCAACATGGGCGACGACACGATCTATTCCGGAACGGTGGGTGCCGCGATGGAGGGCTATCTGCTCGGCGTTCCGGCGATCGCCTTTTCCCAGGTCGAGAGCGGCTGGGCGCAACTCGACGCGGCCGCGGCCAAGGCGCGCGAACTGGTGCTGCAGATGCTGCAGGACATCCAGGTCGGCGCGAGCCCCTGGTTGCTCAACGTGAACATACCGAATGTGCCGCTGAACCAGATCAAGGGTGTCAAGGTATGCCGGCTGGGGCGACGCCACGCGGCCGAGTCGGTGGTAACGCAGACCAGCCCGCGGGGCCAGACGATGTACTGGATCGGCGCCGCTGGCGCTGCCAAGGACGACGCCGACGGCACTGACTTCCATGCAACGCTGGGTGGTTATGTCTCGGTTACGCCGCTCAAGACCGACCTGACCGACCACGACGCGCTTGCGCACTGGGGTCAGACGACGGCCGGGCTGCTACCCGTCGGGGGTGATGGCCAGCCATGAAACAGCGGCCGAGCTTTCCGGCGCAACTCGAGCGTGCCGGCGATCGACCGGTCCCGGCGGTCAAGGCCGTCACCAAGGTGCAGGCGCTGGATCTGGCGCCCGCTGCCGCGTCCAAGCTGGGTCGGCCGGCGCCAGTTGTGGGCGCGCGTGCACCCGCGCGCACGGTGGTTCCGGCCCGAACGCCGGCGCACGGCGACTTTGCGGCGGTTCGCACGAACATGGTCGCCAAAATTGCGGCCCAGGGCGTCGTCGACGCCACGGTGCTGGCGGCCATGTCCCAGGTCGAGCGCCATCGTTTTGTCGATAGTGGGCTGCATGCGCAGGCCTATGAGGACACCAGTCTGCCGATCGGCCTGGGTCAGACCATCTCCAAGCCGGGCGTGGTGGCGCGCATGCTCGAACTGTTGCGCAAGCAACGTCCCGGCCTACTGGGCCGGGTGCTGGAAATAGGCACCGGCTGCGGCTACCAGGCTGCGGTGCTGAGCCTGCTGGCGAGCGAGGTCTACAGCATGGAGCGTCTGCGCGGACTGCACGACCGCGCGCGCGAGAACCTGCGCCCCTTGCGCTTGGCTAATCTGCACCTGCTGTTTGGCGACGGCATGGCCGGTTTCGCCAAAGGGGCCCCGTATGCCGGGATCATCGCCGCTGCTGGCGGAGAGGCAGTGCCTCAGGCCTGGACCGACCAACTCGCGGTTGGCGGGCGCCTCGTAGCGCCGGTGGCCATGGCGGTCGGCGCCCATACGCAGCAGGTGCTGGTGGTGATCGACAAGACGGCGCGCGGGCTGCGGCAAAGCGTGCATGAAGCAGTGCATTTTGTGCCCCTAAGATCGGGACTCGCTTGAAGGAATCGTCCATGCGCATCGGGTTTGGCCGCCACCTCGCATGGACCTTGGCCGTCTGTGCGCTCGCCTGTCTTGCGGCGTGCAGCGTGCGCCAGGCCAAGCGGGTTCCGGTGGAAGACCGGATGGCCTCAGCCAGCGCAGCGCCCACCGCGCAAGCGGCGGTGCCAGCGGCCACCGGCGCACCCGACATACCGGTTCGCCCGGGCTATTACGCGGTCAAGCCAGGTGACACGCTGATCCGGGTCGCGCTCGAGACCGGCCAAAACTGGAGAGACCTGGCGCGCTGGAACGCGCTGGACAACCCTAACCTGATCGAGGTCGGCCAGCTGCTGCGCGTGCTGCCTCCCGAAGCACCGGCTGCCACGGGCGCTGCAGTCGCTCAGGTGCTGCCTCAAGTGCCGGTGGTCGGCACGGCGCTGGGTCCCCAGCGCGGTGCCAGCGCTGCGGTGTCGGCCGGCGTAGCGCCGCCGGCTGCTGCGCCGGCGTCCGCGCCAAGGCCCGTGCCAGCCCAGGCGGTGGCGATCGAGGACGAGATCGACTGGGTCTGGCCGGCGCGCGGCCATCTGCTCGGCGGCTTTGATGAGGTCAAAAACAAGGGGCTGGACATAGCGGGCTCCGCTGGCGACACGGTCGTCGCCGCAGCCGGCGGCAAGGTGGTCTATGCGGGCTCGAGCCTGCGCGGCTACGGCAACCTGATCATCCTCAAGCACAGCAGCAGCTTCCTGAGTGCCTATGCGCACAACCAGACGCTGCTGGTCAAAGAGGATCAGACGGTGCAAAAGGGCCAGAAGATCGCCGAGATGGGCAGCAGCGATGCCGATCGCGTGAAGCTGCATTTCGAGCTGCGCCGCCTCGGCAAGCCGGTTGATCCATCCAAGTACCTGCCGCAGCGCTGAGCGACTTGACACGCACCATGGGCTGGCCCGTACTTGCCTTCGACATCGAATCGATTCCCGATATCGCCGGGCTGCGTGCGCTGCGCGGACCGGCGGCCGACGCGAGCGACGCCGAGGTCTACGCATCCTGGCTGGGTGAGCGCAAAGAAAAGGGGCAGAGCGATTTCATGCCGCTGCACCTGCAGCGCGTGGTGGTCATCAGCGCCGTCTTTCGCAACGCGGAAGGCCTGCGCATTCATTCCTTTGTCGACCGCAACGGCGCCTCGGAGGCAAAGGTCATACAGACCTTCTTCAACACGCTGGACAAGCATCGGCCGCAGTTGGTGAGCTGGAATGGCGGCGGCTTTGATCTGCCGGTGCTGCATTACCGGGGCCTGCAGCATGGCGTGGTCGCCGACAAGTACTGGGACATGGGCGAGGACGACAAAGACTTCAAGTGGAACAACTACATCAGCCGATACCACATGCGCCATCTCGACCTGATGGACCTGCTGGCGATGTACCAGCCGAAGAACAATGCGCCGCTCGACGCGATGGCCAAGCTGTGCGGATTTCCGGGCAAGCTCGGTATGGACGGCTCTGCCGTCTATCCGGCCTATCTGGACGGCAAGCTTGACGATATCCGGCGCTATTGCGAGACCGACGTGATGAACACCTTCCTGCTGTATTGTCGCTTCCAGAAAATGCGTGGCGGTCTGTTGGAGAAGGAGTACGAGCAGGAGATCGCGCTGGCCAGGGATAGCCTGGCGCAGCTCGCTGTGCGTGAGCCGCATTGGGCCGAGTACCTGCGTGCCTGGGCCTGATCCGCTAGCGCTGGCCGGGCCGCCGGCTATCGATCTGCCCGAGGGCCGGCTGCGGGTCGAGTCGCTCGACATCGACGCGCAGGGCATTGCGCACCGCAGTGACGGCAAGGTGGTGTTCATCGAAGGTGCGCTGCCCTTCGAGGTCGTCAGTGCCAATGTCAACCGGCGCAAGCCCAGCTTCGAGAAGGCGACGGTGATCGCGGTCCATCGCGAGTCCGCGCAGCGGGTTCGGCCGCACTGCCCGCACTTCGGACTGCACGAAGGCGCGTGTGGCGGCTGCAAGTTGCAGCACCTGCACGCTGGTGCGCAGGTCGCGATCAAGCAGCGCGTGCTTGAAGACAGCCTGTGGCACCTGGGCAAGGTCAAGCCGCAGTCGATGTTGCGCGCCATGCACGGGCCGGCCTGGGCTTACCGCTACCGGGCCCGGCTGTCGGTACGTTTTGTGCGCAAGAAGGGCGTGGTGCTGGTGGGTTTTCACGAGCGCAAGAGCAGCTTTGTGGCCGACATGCAGCAATGCCCGGTGCTGCCCGAACCGGTCAGCGCGCTGCTGCTGCCGCTGCGCGAACTGGTGATGGCTATGCAGGCGCGCGAGACCTGTCCGCAAATTGAACTGGCGATAGGCGACGCCGACGGCGCCACCGTGGTCGCCTTGGTGCTGCGCCATCTGCAGCCATTGGCAGAAGGCGACTTGGCGCTGCTGCGTGCGTTCGCGAGCCGCAATGGCTGCGATTTTTCGGGACGGCGCTGGCATATTCAGTGGTGGTTGCAGTCCGGGGGCCCAGACTCGGTGCGACTGCTCGATGAGGGCGGGCCGCAACTGGCT
>Ga0114970_10001515_pt1 | contig 17357 bp, 16 predicted proteins | sample M_140205_XF_Meta_FD_87030 | JGI IMG/M metagenome (GOLD analysis project Ga0114970, IMG submission 87030) | Freshwater microbial communities from Lake Montjoie, Canada to study carbon cycling - M_140205_XF_MetaG | ecosystem: Environmental > Aquatic > Freshwater > Lake | place: Lake Montjoie... | reverse complement strand
TCATAGAGAAGTGTTTTGCTAACCAAGGGAAAGCAAAGTAAACACCACCAGGATGAGACTTATTGTTTAAATGAAACTCATAAAACCTTAAGAAAACTTCACGGCGATATTTTGGTTGCCTAAAGTCTAGCCCAGGAACTAGTTCCTTAACTTCTTTTTCGTTATTCAGTTCAGACCAACGACCGATTACTTGATTGGATGAAGTCAATTAAAGAGATCCTCTAGCGAAGAAACTTTAGTAAAGTTTTCGGGGTGATACTTCTTAAGCATTTCGATACCACCATGCTGCTCAAGGTATTCATACCATTCTTTATTCGTCCACATACCTTCACTAATACCATTCCACAACTTACGCTGTAGAGAGTGATTAGGGTTCTTTCGACGAGATTCTACATATTCATAACGTAGATTTTCATATTCATATGAACCCAACTCAAGCATCTTTTCACGAAGATAGCAAACAAGACTAATGCGTTCACCATCGTCATAAGTTTCGATTGGTGTATTACCATGCATAATTTCATGATTGTTTACAAGAAGAAGATCGCCTGGGCGAACATTAACGGCGATACGATACTCAGGAAACACGAGATATCCACCAGTATACTTACCGTTATTAGAAAGAACAAGTAGATTACTTAGACCGTCGGAGAAGTCACCTGCGTCACGGTGACAAGCGGTGCGAAAAGTTTTATTCACGGTAATAGTGGTGAAGACAGTTTCGGGAACTAGAAACCTGCTATCAATTTTATCTGCCGCAGCTTTCTGATTACTCCAGCGTGATGGAAGAAGATCTTTAAATCCCTTATTCAAAGTTTGAAGGAATGGAAACGCCATCTTAAACTTATCGAAATGGTTTTTCGTATAAGAAGTTGCGCGACCATAAGGAATGCGTGGATACCTATCAAACCAACCAGCGATACCTGAGTTAACTGGGTTAGCATATGTCGTATCAGAGATATACTTGTTTACGATAGCAACGGCTTCAGCCTTAAGTTGTTTTTTATTTTTAATCTTAACGGCTTTTTTTAACCAGGCTTCAAAGTTAAACTCATCTTTTTCAATTTCAGAAGCAAGCCAAACCATACCGCGAGTGCTTGCGTTGGATGCTCGGCTTTTAATTTTTTGAACCTCTTCTTCAAGATCAACTTCAATAACAGTATCTTGAAGTTCGGTAAAGAGGTCTAGGATTTCAATTTGAGTATCAGTTACCCAATCGCGCTGAAGGCATTTTTCGCCTTTGGGTCCTGCAGCAAGTCCGCGATTTTGAGACTGAGTTGCCGCCTCACGGAGGCCAATATAAGCCTGTTCCTGTTCTTTCTTACTAAAGAAGTTCTTACGGAACATGAACGCAATCCGTTTTTCATCTTTAGCCTGAGCCTTCTCAAATGGAGAGGAATCATCGGCATAATATCCGTCGGTGTCTTCTTCAATTAGAGTATCATAATGAGACTCATCCACAAACTGACCAAGAAGATGTTCACAATCAATTTTAGTTCTAGCAACAATTACCTTTACCATTTTAAATCTCCACGTTTTAAAAATACTATTCTATACTATATGTAGACAAAGGTAAATCTAAAGTGATGTGGGGGGCATGATGCCCCCCACATTTTATCACCTATCGCGATAAGTATTAACCGTTGACGGCGATAGCATCGCGATACAGGGTCTGACGAGCGCGAGCAATATGACGCGACTTCATGTGGCCAAGGAAAGCCTGGCTCGGAGTGCCGAGACGGTACATGAAGGTCTTGTTTCCGTTGCTAAGAACAGCGCGATTCGTGTAAATCGAAACGCCCTGATTACGCAAACGGTAAACTAGATCTGCAACATTCTCGACCTTGAACATGGTACGAGCAGCGCGAGCAGTAACCTGCTTGTTAACAGTTAGATACTTGAAAAGACTAAGAGCAGTAGACATAATTAAACCTCAAAGTTATACCGCGCAAATCGAACCCACCAAGTTGCGGCTTGCTTAGTGGGCTTATTACTATATTATACTATCTAGAGTATAATATCAAATAATTTTAAAAATTAACTTCTTCCTGAACCACTTCGGGGGCACCCGCGCTGTGGTCAACCGTATCTGAAGGATTTACGGAAGCGTCAATAGCCTTGTAGAAGTCCATAAACGAGTTCTTCGTCTCTCGGTCGAATCGGTTCAAGCAAAGTTCAATCGCCTTCATACGATCGCCGAAAATCGAATACGTCTTAATGATATGCACAAGACGACGAGTAGAGATTAGATCGTTAATCGAACCTTCGTCGAATGCCTTACGAATAATTTCAGCCCAGGTGCACAAGTGCGTAGCGAAACTATCATCGACGCAATCAAGCAGTTCCATATTTTTAAGAACGATCTTCTTTTCGGTAGAAGCATTCGGATATTCCTGTTCCATGGTAATCGAGAAACGCTCCAAGAACGCTTCGTTCATGACCTTGGTGCCGATAAAACGACCGTCCTCAGAACCTTTACCCTTTGTGTTACCTGTAATGAAGATGTTAAAACCTTCTGCTGGATAAACTACTTCGCCAGTTTTCTTATTAAGATATGGCTTACCCTCAAGGATAGGCATCAAGCAAAGAATCTTAGTATTGTTCAAATCGCCTTCGTCTATTAGAAGAACTGCACCTGTGCGCATAGCGAGAAGAACTGCGCCCTCGCGGAAAACGGTATTACCGTTAACCAACTCAGTACCGCCGAGCAAATCAAGCTCGTCAGTTTCTTCAGTTACGTTGATACGAAGAAGCTGACGCTTCAACTTTGCGCAAGCCTGACTAATAGACATAGTCTTACCGTTACCAGAAAGACCTGTAATGTACACGGGGAAGAAAATCTTAGAAGAGATAATCTTTTCAATGTCAGTATAATTACCGAATGGAACATAAGTTGGATCCCGTTCTGGAATCACAAGACTGATGTCTGCTTGCATAGAGCTGGGCGTACCTGAGATAACATTTCGCGTTTGCTCGACCACATTAACCGAAGCCACAGGCTTCTTCATCGGAGGAAACGGAGGCAGTGGCTTAATTGCCTGAACCGCCATCATAGAAACATTATACTTGCCATGACTGACCTTACGGGAAGTGTCATGAAAGATAAAACTAGGATCAGGATAATTATTATTTTGCGCATAAGAACGAATATCTTTCTTGGAAAGAATTACTTCGTCATTGTAGAAGTTTTGGATTTCAGCCAAAAACTTATTTTGCGCATCAACGCTATACTTAGCCATTTTCACCCTCACATTATTTAATTTACAACGCTATTATATACTAGTTGAGGCTCTTTTACAAGTAAAAAAAACCTCAGCAGTATCAAGCACTTACGCAGCTATGTTTTGCATAAACCGATTTAGAAACATACGTTGAAGGTTACGACCCTTTAGCGAGTTCATAAACGCTTTAGTCATAGCACTCTTAGTTGCTGAGGGGGCAACTTCAATCTTCTCTTCTTTAATATCAAGGTTAGTTCCAGCCACGAAGAAGTATTCGTCAAACCCAAACTTAGTGGATGAGATGAAGTTTTGCTTGTTGATGACTTTACGGAAATCTTTTTTCTGCTGATCCCACAATTCACGATTTACATATTTAAATTCGTAAGGAATCAACAGGTGAGAAATTTCAGGTTTGCTGGTAATATAATAACCAGTGTATTTCGCTCCAGTTACCTTCTTAGCAACTTCAATCAAAGCGCGAGCAGAGGTAAAAAAGTCAGTAGGGCGATAACGCTCGTTGCCATCTTTACGCAAGTTATTGTACAATACGCGAATATTGGTATTTGGATATTGAACATAAAAACTAACTTTTTTATCATCTGCGTTATAGAACCGCGCATGTAATTTTTGGTTCTTTTCTTCAAAGACCATATTGCTACCTGAGCCAACACCATCCGTTAGGAAAATGCAATTTACATTATCAAGACGGTTAATAGTCTTGAACTTGCTGACGATATCAATAGACGCAACGATCGCTGGGTCAAGCGGAGTTCCGTTAAGTTCTTCAGCAGGAGGCATAAAATACTTTTTCACATAATAACGCTTATTAGCATTACCCAAATAAATCATATTCATGCATGCTTCACGATACTGAACCATATTCATATTGCTGCTAAGATAGTGCTTTAGATGAAACATAGGTTCGCAATCGAACGCAAGATAACCAGCTTGACGCGAATGTTTTGCAGTCCAGGTTGGGTAATATGATTTTAGTTCATCATTATTGCTGAAACCATACACGTCGAATGGGATATTGACTTTCTTACAAAACATCGTAAGAGCAATAGCCTGTTCAAAAACTTTAATTAGACAATCTGTCATAGAACCAGAAAGATCTACGAACATAACAAGTCCATGACTCTTGCCTTCTTTAATAGAATTGATTCTCTTAAAGATGTCAGAAGTGATACCATAACGTGCAAGTTTGTTAGAGTCAACTTCGCCAGACTTACTAGTTTGCGTGCGAGAAAGCTGAGATGCATTTTTGCGCATTTCAAACTCTTTGACCATATAGTCAATCATCGCAGTACTGCGCTTAACGAAGTCTTTATACGCTACAACACGATTATTGTAAATTACTTCTTCTGCGCGCAAAATGGTACTGTTAAATGAATTATGTTCAGTGATTGTAGTTTTATCTTTAATATGTTTATTCAGCGTATCTTGGATATGTGCATGAACAAGTTTTGCTGGAATGATTACACCAGGCTGGAAAGAGGGAACCAAAGCAGTAATGATAGTTTCTGACATGTCGATCAGATCTTGTTCGTTGCTGCGGAAAGCGGAGTCTGTTACAGACTGAACCTGTTCTTCAATTGATTCGTCAGCTTCATAATCTTTGGCATTCATCGAAGATGATTCTTCTGTATCTTCAGTTTCTTCTTCTACGGAATCACTTTCTTTTTCCGAATCAGAATCATTTTTTTCTTCTGGGTTTAAATCTTCATCGCTCTCGCTCAAATCAAAATCGTCAGTTTCATTATCAGATTCACCTTCTTCATCAAAGAAGTCTTCTTCATTTTCTTCTTCATCTTCAGAAGGAATGTTACCACTGAAAGAGCGAAACTCGTTTTCACCCTCATCATCATTTTCTTCTTGAGACTCTTCTTCTTTACGGTTTTTTCGCTCTTCGATGGCAGCTTGATAAAGATCTTTAGCAATAGCCTCAACATCCTCCCAGCTGTTTGCCAAGTTTATGCGGTCAAGAAACTTCAGTTCGGTTGGGTTGAATGGAACGCGAACGTGCGCACCGAGTTTATAGAAAACGTTGATGCGATCAATCAGCATCATTTTCTTAACGTCAACGCCAGACAAACCAAAGAAATCCTTATCGTGGAGTTTCTTGTAGGCGACGTTAAATGAGTGTCGAAGACCAGGATACTTGACCTTCATCATACGCTCGATTCGAGCATCTTCGATAACATTCAAGTAAGACTTAAGTGCCTTGTTTTCACTAGTTGCGTTGTGCCAACCTTCTTTCGGTGTATTCATGGCGTGACCAACTTCATGGGCGCAAAGGAGATCGTACATCTCAGCATCCATTTCTTTAAAGTTAGGGAGAACCATCATACGGTTCTCAAGGTCGAAATAAGCAGTAGGAACAGCCCGATGGACGATATGTAGGTTTTCCTGCGCAAGAAGACGCGCAACGGTAGACTTACGTTCAAATAAATTTTCCATCTAAAAACTCCTTAGCCAACTGTAGACTTAGTATATACTATACAGCTGGAAAAGGCAAGTAAAAAAAACTTCAATAAAATCAATACGTTATGTAGATTGAACCATCCTACTAAAGTTCTTTTTAATATTTTTAAGGTTTTTCTTAACTTTTGCTTTTTCTCTTTCAAGAACTATTGGAGAAACTTTCTTTGTGTAGCAAATTCCATCGAGATGGTCAATTTCATGTTGTGCGCAAACTGCGGGAATTCCTTCTAAAGAAATTATTTCTTTATTACCAGAAATTCCTTGAAACTCTATAGTTACAGCTTCAGCTCTATTTAGCGAAAGGTATAATCCTGGAAATGAAAGGCACCCTTCTTTTAATGTAGAAAATCCTAGTTTATTTGTAATTTTTGGATTAAACATTACAATAACTCTATCACCCATGCTTATTGCACAAACTCTATATGGAAGGCCAACCTGATTTGCGGATAATCCTAGTCCACCCAAAGATTGCATTGTCTCGAAGAGGGACATAGCGATATATCCTGCATCTTCTTCTTGATTAAAATAATTTTTACTAAACTTATATTCTTCTGTTGGCTTATATAAGATAGGGTTATACTTATCTACAAGATCATAGATTTCATACTGGAATATATTGCCGTCAACATACTTTAATTTTTTAACACCCATTATACAATCCTCGAGAAATTTTTAACCTTATCAAATTTAATAACGCTTCTAAACTTATCTACGAGGATATCACCTTTATGAGATATTACGAAGACATTAGTTTCATTCAGCGTTTGTATAAGTTTCATAAACTCATCTGTGCCATTATTATCTAGTGAACTATCGAACACTTCGTCCATGATTAAGATGTTTGTATTCATACTATTCTTCATCTTAGCAATCGCTCTCCAAGTGAAGAGAATAGCCAAGTCGATACGCATCTTTTCACCTTCCGAGAAGTTCTCATAACTAAACTCATCACGATAGCGAGACTTAATTGTCTCTTTAAACTCTTCATTAATTTCAAAGTTAACAAAGAAGTCCATTGCCGAAAGATACTTATTTAATAGTTTATTGATTACGGGCAAGTATTGTTTTACAATCCTAGCCTTGATACCAGTATCTTTTAGTAGAGCAGCTGATGCGTCAACATAGATTTTTTGGTCTCCGAGGCTCTTACGCTCTTCGTTTAGTTCTTGAAGTTCATCAACTAGTTCTTTAGATACAGAAATCATATCTTCACTTAGAACTTTTTTACTCTCAAGATCTTTCATTTCTTTTTCTAGTTTCTTAGTATACTTTTGAATTTGAAGAATACTTGCATTAATTTTAGCAATTTCTGTAGTATGGTCGGTTATATTTTTATGAATTTTTGTAATTTCGGTTAGTCTTAAACTTGTTGCATTATACTCTTCTTTAAGTTTTTCAAGACCTTCGTTCATAGTCTTTATCTTATTCTTGCTATCTTTAATAGCAGCAGCCTTGGCTTTCTTTTCGATAACTTGTCTACAAGTTGGGCAGTCATCATTATTCTCAAAAAACTCTTTATCAGCCTCAGCCTTAGATAGATTAGTTTCAATCTTAGTTTCTAACTGACCTAGTTTTTTCTGCTTATCTTTTACAACTTTTTCATCAGCAACTTTGTTTAATAGAAGGTCAATATGCTTTTGAATTAAAGTAGAATCTTTTTGTAATTTTTTTACGTTCTCGAGTTGTTCATCGTATTCTTTTTGCTTTTGTTCAACTAAATCTTTATTGTTCTTTTGAGCATCAGCGATGAACTTTTTTTGCATTTCGATCTTGGACATAGTTCCATCAATTTTAATCTTTACTTCAGAACTTCTAGTCTTTAATTGAGAAGCCTTATCCTTGACGACTGCATTCATAGAAGAAAAGATATTGATATCTAGTAGATCTTCAATAATAGTTCTACGGTCAGCGGCAGACAGCTGCATAAAAGGTATGAAAGAAGAACTACCAATAATCGCAATCTGAGTGAAAGACTTATAATTAAACTTTAAGATCTGTTCTTCTAAAATTTCTTGGTAGTCTTTACTTGCGGCTTCCTGATTGATTAATTCGCCGTCAGCATAAATTTCGAACTTGCTCGGCTTTATTCCACGAACAATTTTATAATTTTTATTTTGTGTTCTGAACTCAACTTCTACAGAACAATCTTTATTATTAATTGAATTAATTAGAGTTGGCTTATTGATATTACGATAGGGTTTACCGAAAAGAGCAAAGGTCAATGCGTCAAGCATCGTTGACTTTCCTGCTCCGTTAGTTCCAACTACTAGAGTATTTGGAGACTTATCTAACTTAAGTTCAGTGAAGGCGTTTCCAGTAGAAAGGAAATTTTTCCAACGCAAAATTTTAAATAGAATCATGCAGTTTCCAATTTTTGTGCTTCAAGATATATGTCACGAAGTTGCTTCTTCAATTTATCTCTATCCAAAGTCATCTCTAGTCCATCAACGTACTTGTCCAGGATTGTAACTGTATCGTCAGATTGATCAATAATATCACTATCGCTCATCTCAACGTAATCTGTAAAATCTTCTACTACGGTAATATCAAGAGGCGAAACCTTAGTGAGCGCATCAAGGAACATATCGTAAAGTATAGAATCAGTTTTATTTGCTACAACAACCTTAACATACGTTTGCGCGTAATGATCATAGTTCTTACCTGAAATACTCTCAGGCGTTTCATTCCTATCATCATAAATTATTTTATGAAACATTCTGTAAGGATTTTCAATAAAATCTAGATCTCGAGTTTTAGTATCAAAGATATGAAATCCGCGAGGGTCATTATAGTCTGCCCAAGTCATTTCATAAGTATTACCCAAATATGTAATTTGACCGTCGCTAGAACGATGATGAAAATGTCCTGAAAATACAGTATCAAACTTATCAAAGATATCCCTAGACAAACCTTCGCGGCAGAAACTACCCTTGTCCATTTCAAACCCTGAAATTTCAAGATGCCCAAAACAAATTTGTGCAGGTGTTTTTTTGATAAACTGAAAAGTATCATCCATGTTTGAATGATTAATCCAGGGAATCAATGCAATATCTGTTCCATCTAATGTAATAGTTTTTGGATTTGAGTATATGTTCAGGCTGCTATGACCTGAAAATAATTCTTGCATTGCGTTCACTTCATTTGTATTACGAAAAGGAACATCATGATTACCAACGATAACGTGAAAATCAATATTCATCTCTTTTATTTTAGCAACAAACCTCTTGCGAAGATTATGTAGAGTTACAAAATTAATGAAACGACGACGATCTACGATGTCACCTAAGTGTACGACTGTTGTAATTTTATTCTCTTTGATATATGGGAAGAAGATATTTTCCCAAAACTTAAAAAAGAATTCATTAAACGCTGGGTCATCGCCACGTGCGCCGAAATGCGTATCTGTAATTAAAGCAATCTTCATAAGTTACAACTTTTAAAAATAGTTATACGCTATTATATACTATCCGTTAACAATAGCCAAAATCTTTTTGAGTTGTTTTTCTACAACTTCTTTACGGTTCGGCCAGCGTATCATCACCTTTTCAGGATCTTTCATCAAGTTCTCCATAAAAGGAACTACGATATCCTGAACCATCTTTAACTTAGCCTGATACGTTTTTTCTGTAGCCGATACACTACTCTTTATCTGATCGTCAATTTCACTTTCATCGTGAAATGTAAAACCAAAATCGTATACATCATTCGACATTTGCATTTACCTCAGCGATAATAGTTTCGACGGGAAGCTCGTCTTCATCAATTAAAAGTTCTAGTGACTTTTTAGATTTCTTTTTCTTTGATAGTCTAGACTGTTCGTAATTTTGAATGAACTCTGAGATGTTATCATACATCTCGAACTGTTTAGTTGTACCTCCAGTCTCTTCAAGTTCAAATTGCTCGTACTCATCAAGTACGCCAATCTGCTCAGTTGACTTGTACTTCACATATAGTTGTTTTTTTTCTTTGTGAATTCTTCGTAAGAATGCGAAGTAAATTATTTGCGTGAAGTATGAAAAAGGATTCTTTGACTTTTTTGGGTCAAAGTTGTCGAAGTACATGATACAGTTCTCGATTGCATCAGAAATCATTTCGTCTCTAAATGAATATGATATAAAATTTGGCTTGTGTGACAAGTTTTCTGCGATCAACATTAAACATTTACCGACGTACTCGGGAATCCTAGGTTTCTTTAAATTTTCACGTTTAGCCTTTCTGCACTCCTTTTTGTACTGAATAAGTGCCTTTAAAAAGTCCGCATTGTTTACATAATGATTTTTTGCCATAATTATTTGACTACCTTGAGTTACCTGTATATAATAGACTGTGTCGGGTTTGAAGGGTAATTTTAAATACTAATTACTATTGCTCTTTATTCTTATTAGAAGGGAAAGTAATTACCTTCGTAGAAGTACTATCCTCCTTTTTCTTTTTCTTTTCAGCGTCAGTGCGCTTGAACGTCCCACGATCTTCAAGCATTTCAAATACTACACCTCTGTAGTAATCTAGGATATCAGGTTCGACCTCCCCTGAGAAAAGAATATCTTTAGAATTAATCTTACACATATTCCCTAGAACAACGCCTTGAGGCATCCAGTTATGCATATAAATTGTCTGTCGACCTGCATCAAGGTCGGCGTCAACGACAACGCGCATAGCATTTTCCATAGTGTAATTACCATCACCTAAGTCCCTAACATCTGCGATTACATCATCATTGTTAGATAGACGAAAGAACTTAATGATATCATCTGCTGTTTCGTTAGTCATGTTTTAATTCTACCTTGTAGGTTGATATTTTAAATTTTTCAGAATGATATATTTTTACTCGTTCAGCGTAATGATTCATTGTATAATTAATATGGTTACCAACTCTCAAATCATCTGATATATCATATAACGTCGCTTTATCTTTATCTTCGCCTAAACGTAATCCTCTTCCGATTGATTGTAAGTTTCTAATTTTAGACTTGCTTGGAGAAGCAAATATAATGTTATGTAGGCGGCGAATATTTACGCCCGTTGAAAATACACCATAAGAAGCAACGATGATAGCGTCATTTTCTTTTTCAGTAATATGACGAACGTTTTCTCTATCTTCAGCATCGACGCCACCATGAACGAAAAATACTTTTCTATTATCACATTTTTCGGATATCATATTATATAATATCTTGCCGTGTTTTTCAACAAATTGAAACAATATTAATGTATTTCCTTTTTGATCTAGAGCTAAATTTGTTATAAACTTATTCCTATAAGGATTGGTTACAATAAACTCTATCTCTTTTTGAAAATCCATTTCCTTAACCATCTTACAGTAACGCTCAGGATACTTTAAGATTAAACATTTAATTTCAAAATCAGATAGTTGTTTATTATCAATTAATTCTTTAGTCGTAATGACCTTTGTAGTAGGACCGAAGTGCCCTTCAAGAACTAATTTATGAACTTCAGTATCATCAATAGTTCCTGTAGTTCCGATTCTATACTTAGCATAAATCATTTTAGTCATAATTGCTGATAACGACTTAGCCTTGAAACTATGCGCTTCGTCACCGATTACGAAATCAAACTGTTCAAAAAACTTTTTACCAAGTTCGTGAATTGATTGCCAAGTTGAAATTGTCAAAGACTTATTAATTTCTTTATCTTGACCTTGATATATTTTATGGCAGTGTTTTTCTATGTCCCAACCATTAGCAGTTGAGTAATCCTTAAAGTCGCCATACATCTGTTCAACTAGAGATATAGTTGGAACAATTAGTAATCCCTTACCGCATTTATTTTTAAGTAAGTAGCGCATTAACATATAAATGATTAATGACTTACCTGAGGCTGTAGGTGAAAGTAGAAGAAGTTTTTTATACTTAACCGAATCAACGAAACCTCTAATCTGATAGTCGCGAGGTTCGATTGGTTTATTTTGAGAATGTAAATCTAATGACTTGATAAACTCTTGAACATTTTGCTCAGTAAAGGTATCAAAATTTTCTGCGTTAGAATCAATTGCTATTTTTAATTGACGCTCTTTACAAAAGTTTTTAAGGAATCTTAAAAGCCCACCGTATAAATGAGACTTCTTTTTATTATAAAGATATATTTTACCGTTCCATATTTTCTTTTTATATAGAGGGCTAAATTGATAGTTCGGAGCAAAAAATGAAAAGTAATCGTTCAGCTCTGCTTTAACAGATTCATCGCAAACAAGTTCAACAAATGCTTCGTCTATTTTATTTACGATTATATCAGCTTGGGCTGTCATTAATGTTGTCCACTTATAAATTTCTCCCAGCCCATAAACTCTTTAAGTTGCCAAGTACGATTATTTACTTCTTTTAAAATTAAATTGCACGCATCAACTGCTTGTTTATGTAGAGCTTCTTTTGCTAAAATTTTAGTAAGGTCTTCATCAGATTCAATATAAGTGCTGATGTCGCTCTTTAATACAAACCGAAAAGGTTCTAAACCATATTTCTTAAGGTCTGACTGGTCAAGGCGTCCTTGATAATATTCCCACTTAATTTTTTTCATTTTTGAAAATTCTATTGCGTATTGTTTTGCTGCAAGCGAATGCGCCGTCAGCTGCGTAACATACTTTGAGTGTATAATAGGAGTTCTAATAACTTCTCTACCTGGGTCAGTTGTATCAACAACTGAATCTTTTTCCCACATAGCCAATAATTCATCAATAGGTAACGCTTTCATAATACCACTTAATAAAAACAAATATTGTATATTATACCCTACTTATATCATAATAAGCAAATTTAAATGATGCATCCCCAGTAATAATTACGTCAGCAGAATCTTGAGTAGAAAATTTAATTGAAGATAAAGTGACAGGAAAGCAATCCTTAAACATTATATTAATATTTGGATTATTTTTGTTTGTAAATATATTTAATGTAGCATCACTATATTGAGGTTTATCTTGTCTCGCTACCATTGAAGATTGAGGCAGCGTTCTTTGCTGTAATGCTAAATTTTTATATTCAGAAAAACTTGTAGGAAATGTCATTCCACGAATCCAATCATGAACCGTAATCCATGACATGTAATCCTCATCAACCATAAATGAAACATCTAAAGTTTCATATTGAATTTTATCACCTGGCACTGGCGCGTCAGAAAATGGTGTAAACTGTTGTGTGCTTCCAGCTGAAACGCCTGGAAGGTTTACGGAGTTACAAAAAAAAGTCATGTATGGAAGCCTTGAGAAATTTAATTTAAATTTCGTAGACTGAGCAAAGTTTTGATTCGTTATCTCAAACATTTAAGTTTCCCGATATGGTTTATACTATTTAGGCGCATAAAAAAAGGGGTGGCATTTCTGCCACCCCTAAAACACTCAACATATCGTTATTGTTTTTATTATCAACTATCAGCGTAGGTTTGCTACTGCGAACTTGCGGTAGTACACATTAGTGTTTGCGGCTAGTGAACCGTCACTCTGTGTAGCGCCCTTCGAGAATGGATTCATGACCATGCCGTAGCGTGTCTTGAAGCCAATCTTTGGCTGGAAGGTTGATGGGTCGATTGCGCGTACCATCTGTAGAGGAACGTATGGGCAGTAGAACAAGCCAGCGTCATAAGCGACGTTGCCCTTGTATCCAACTACAACATAGTCTGTACCAGCTACCGAGTACGGGTCAACAAATACCTTTGTGCGTCCGAATAGCGTACCTGCGAAGGTATTGCCAGTGTCGTCAACAGTTAGGTTGGTGTTGTTGGTTAGAGCGCCCTGGTAGTCGAGAAGACCAGTCATTGCTAGAGCCGATGCTACGTCTGTTGAGACGATTAGTATGTTGCCCTTACCACGACGGGTGTCTTTAGCGATACGGTTTGCTTCCTTTTCAATTTGGAACAATAGACCCTTATACTTTTCAACAGCCCAACGACCATCGGTGTCGCCACCCTTCGGTACGCCAGTTCCTGCAATGCCGCCGAGGTCATATAGACCAGCAACTGCTGTGGTGTTAGCACCACAAACAGCAACAGCGTACACAGAACGAACAACCTCACGGTTAATTTCAGCAAGAATTTCTGTTGAAAGAATATTTGCTAGTTCTGTTTCTGCATCTAGACCGTGAACAGCCTTTAGGTCCTGTGCTAGTTCTAGGGTGTAAGCGGCTTGTAGAGCACGGCTCTTAGCAGTTACTGTTACCTTCTCGATTGAGAAACCCATGTTATTAAATGGCTGACCAGTGCCTAGGTCTTCAGCTGTAGCAGTCAACATTGCAAGACCAACGTTTGCTAGGTTGAATGTTATATTACCTGGGTTACCGCCTGGCTGTGTTCCAGCAAGTGTCAATGACATATTTGCCTGATCAGCTGGGCTTAGTAGAGCGCCAGAGTAGGTTGTATTGGCTTCGTTATATAGAGCTTCTGGTACGCCAGCTGCTACGTTACGGCTTGTTGATGTAGCGTAAACTGAACGCATTGCGAAGATTAGACCTGTTGGGCCAGTCATTGGCTGAACGCCGCAGATGTCATATGCCATTAGGTTTGGTAGTGAACGGCGAACCAAGCTGATTAGGATCGGGTCAAAACCTGCAACTGGGCCACCAGCGTTTGAACCGCCAGTATAACCTGCGCCACCTAGTGAGTTGGCTGGTGCTGTTTCATGTAGAACACCAGCTTCTTCGCGAAGTGAACGCTCTTGGTTCTCAAGTACGACGGCTGTTACGGCACGACGGTATGGATCGGTGATAGCACCTAGATCTGGGTGATCTAGAATTGGTGCCCACTTATTTTGTACTGCTTCTGAAAGATACATTAATTCGTCTCCTTAAAAAAATTTTTCTCTTATCGAGGTGTAGTTCTTGAGATTGCGTTATAATAACGGTTGATTGTTGAAGGCATTTCAGTTACCTGAATTGTTTCATTATTTTCCGTTAGTGCGACAACCTGCGATGCTTGATTCACCTTTGGCTGGTCAGAATTATTTGTGAAATAGCTCTCACGGATAATCTTAACCTTATCAGCATATTCACCTTCTGTGGTGAACTCTACACCCTCTGCGAGTGTCTTTACTTTTTCAGATTGAGTGGCGGTGAGACCCTCACAAACTGATGATACGATTTCAGACTTGGCTGCTTCAGTAACTGCTTGTGCAAGTTCAATGTTGTCGTTTAGAGCTTCATTTAATCTTGCATTTAGTTCTTCAATTTCTTCAGCCATTTCTGCCATAACGTCAATTTTTGTTTCTGGAACTTCGATGTAGTTGTTCTCGAATACAGTCTTTAGATCGCCGATTAGGGATTCCATAATCTCGGTCTTTAGACCAGTTTCGATTGCAACTTCATTTTCCTGAACCCATTGCTCAACCATATAGTTTAGGTATGAGTCAATTTGCTCTTCTAGTTCCTGTTTGATTGCGTCAACTGATTCTTCAGCGGCAGCAAGAATGTCGTTTTCTAGTTCTTCAACAACTGATACTGCACGAGCAATTACAGCTGCTTCAAAAACAACTTCCGCTTGTTTATGGAAATCTTCGGATACATCTTGACCGTTGAATAGAGCGTCAATATCTTCCTTACAACCCATAGCCTTCATCTTGTTTCTAACCATGTTGTACTTGGCTTCGCGAATTTGGGCTAATTCTTCTTCCGATAGTTCTTCTTTTTCAAGAACTTCTTCGTGCATATCCTTACTATTATATCTCTTTTCAATTTCGCTATCGACGTGTTTCATGTACTTGTGAGTTCTTGTGCCCGACAATCCCATGTTCCAGTGTTTAACGTGATGAAGGTTTGCTAGTGATGCTTTAGCAATAACTTTTTTAGCATCCTCATCAGAAGGAGCGGCATCGATTCTATCACCTAATCTATCTGCTAAACCTTCTTCAATATGCTCAATTTCTTCATCTTCGCTGATGATTTCATCATCCTCAAGTTCTTCTTCCTCGTGGAAAGAAGCAACTGGATGACCAGCTGTATCATAACCACCCGATGGTGTTGCGGCTGGAGGATTTACAAGAGCCTTAACAGCTGTTTGCTGTGGCTGTGGTGCTAACTTCTTCATTGGTTCCTGACCAATTGGAGCTGGCTTGCCTGGTGCGGTAGCGCCACTGATTGCTGAAGCAGCAGCTGTTCCGATTGAATCACCTGCTGGGTTTTCTAATGTTGAACCACCAAGATCCTGCCAATTAGCACTTGGTAGTTTCTTTGTTGGATCTGCTGGGGCAGCGCTTTTTGATCTTGCTAGAACTTCAGCGGCAGCTTCTGCTAGTGTACGAACTGTCATTGAGTAGACTCCTATGTTGTATTCTTATTTATAAAATTAAAGTTTTGAGAGGAAACTCTCAAATTGACGCAGCTTAATTTCTTCCAGTTGTTTTTGTTTAGCACGTACAATGGCTTCTTTCATCGTAGCAATTTCTGCTTCTTTGATTAAACCATTATTCCATACCCACTCTTTATTTTCCATAATACCGTTAACAAAAGCACCTGGAGCCGAAGGGTCAGCTACAATATCTGCCGCTGTGGCAAGATAAAAATCTGGTTGAACGTAATTAACTCCATTCTTATTCACAAGAGAGCCCATGCCTCTTGAAGAAACACCTAGACACCCGCCGCCTTCAATAAGAGCTTTGGCAATCTTACCCATTGGTGTTTCTGAAATAATCTTTGCTTTACCGATCCACATATTTCCCTCACGAACTAATCCAGTAGTAATGTGAGAGACTCTATCTAAATTAATTGATGGGCCATCAGGATGTCCCAACTCACCAAATGCACGATTCTTAGTTATATATTCGTCAGTGTAACGACCGACTTCACGTTCCATAATATCACCAGTGTAAATTCTACCATTACGGTTTTTTACATCGGCAACAAGGAATGGTCCTTGAATATAAAGAGACTTTACACCATTTTTTTCTTCAGTAATATACTGAACTTGTTCTAGTGTTTCTGTAATTAGTTTCATCTTTCTATTCCTTTATCCCTAGAGACGAACGGCGATTCATGCTTTGTCTCCATTTTCTTAAACGTTGAGCCTTCTTTGCAGTTTTCGCTTTACGAAACCCCTTGGCTCTTAAAGGATTTCTTTTTGAACGAAGACGAATTTCAGAAGATGACATTCTAATTAGGTTAGGAGTTTTATTTCCTTTCTTAACTAATCTGTATCTTTTTAAACTAGGTAATGCTTTATTTTTAACAAATACATTACGTTGTACTTTTATTTGCCCTTTAGATCTACGAATTCTTCTAGCAACTCTATACTTTCTTTGAGTATTTTTTTGCTTAGACTCGCAAATAAAAGACTTAAAAGAAATCATTATGCTGCGCCGCCATCCTTAGCATAAGCATAATTACCATTTGCATATCCAGCAACTTTATCAAAAGTTAAAATAAACACATATGTATCAAGAGCAACCATTCCTTGCTGAACCAATACTACATTTCCTGTAGGAGTACTAGCATTATTTGGAATAGAGCATGAAAATGTTCCAGCCAAGGAAGGGCCAAATGTATAAATTGGCGTATTTGTACTAGATCCTTGCCATGCTAATTGAACATAACCATTAGCGTGAACTGCGTATTGAATGCTAGTTAATGCTAGTAAACACGTTTGATTAGTATTCGCAAAAGCGAGGGTTTTTGGCACAACAATAGTCGTATTAGTCGTAACTGTAGTGTCGCAGTA
>Ga0114970_10001514_pt1 | contig 17361 bp, 20 predicted proteins | sample M_140205_XF_Meta_FD_87030 | JGI IMG/M metagenome (GOLD analysis project Ga0114970, IMG submission 87030) | Freshwater microbial communities from Lake Montjoie, Canada to study carbon cycling - M_140205_XF_MetaG | ecosystem: Environmental > Aquatic > Freshwater > Lake | place: Lake Montjoie... | reverse complement strand
GGGTGACGTTCTGTTACCCGGGCGGCGAGAATGCGCTCTAGACTCGGCCGCACATGCTGATTGCCGTCGCGCAGACCGAGCCGCAGCTCGCCGAGGTTGCCCTCAACCTCGAGGCTGCGATCGCGCGGATCGAGGAGGCTGCGGCCCGGGGCGTGCAGCTGCTCGTGCTGCCGGAGGCGCAGCTCACCGGCTACGTCTTCAACAGTGTCGAGGAGGCCCGCGCTGTCGCGCTGGAGGTGCCCGGCCCGGAGATCGACGCTCTCGCGGCGGCTGCCGGCCGGCTCGGCGTCTTCACGGTGTGTGGCCTGATCGAGCGCGAGGGCGACCTGCTGCGCAACACCGCGGTGCTGGTCGGCCCGAGCACGGCGGACGGCTCGCCCGGCGAGGGCGCGCTGCTCGGCCGCTACTGCAAGACGCACCTGCCGTTCCTCGGCGTCGACCGCTTCGTGACGCCCGGCGACGAGGTGCCCGTCTTCGACACGCCGATCGGCCGCATCGGCATCGAGATCTGTTACGACCTCCGCTTCCCGGAGCTGAGCCGCAGCCTGGCCGTGCAGGGCGCCGACTTCATCGCGCACCCGACCAACTGGCCGCTGGCAGCGCTCTCGAACGCGGACTTCATCACGCGCACGCGCGCGCTGGAGAACCGCGTCTACCTGCTCACGGCCAACCGCAGCGGCTTCGAGCGCGGCACCGAGTTCTGTGGCTGGAGCCAGATCTGCGATCCATCCGGGACGCGCGTGGTCGAGACCGGCAAGGCGGGCGAGACGCTGCTCGTGGCCGAGGCCGACGTGGCGCGCTCCCGCGACAAGAACATCATCGTCATCCCAGGCGAGTACGAGATGCACCTCTGGGGTCACCGCCGTCCCGAGCTGTACGGGGCCGTGGTCGCCGAGGGCATCGCAACCACATAGGAGGTACGGGTATGCCCACCGCTGACGAGCCTCTCGTCTACAAGGCGATCGTCGACAAGGACGGTCTGAAGGTCTCCGAGAGCCCCTGGGGCCCGGACGACGAGATCGGCCGCCTCAACTGGATCACGCCGGAGTCGAACAAGCAGATTCTCGAGTCGCTCAACGGCTCGGCGGTCTTCGACCTCGCCACCGATTACTTCATCGGCATGCCGTCCTGGTCGGCCGCGGGTGACCCGCCGTACGACATCTGGATGACGCACACGCCCCAGGGCTCGCAGAACGACTCCCTGACCGGCGCCGACGCCGAGGTGCACGAGCGCCACTCCTACTGCGGCGACTCGATGTCGATGTACACGCACTGCGGCACGCATCTCGACACGCTCAACCACCTGGGTCACTGGGGCTGCTTCTGGAACGGCTGGAACGAGGCCGACCATCTTGGCTCGCGTCACTGGGAGGTCGGCGGCGCCGAGAAGTACCCGCCGATCATCGGCCGCGCCGTGCTGCTCGACATCGCCGGCGCCCATGGCGTCGACTGCCTGCCGGACAGCTACGCGATCAAGCCGGATGAGATCAAGAAGGTTGCCGCCAAGCAGGGCACCACGCTGCGCAAGGGCGACATCGTCCTCTTCCGCACGGGCCGCATGACCAAGTGGCCGGCCTACAACGACTACCTCGTCGCCTCGCCGGGCATCGATCTCGACTCGGCGAAGTTCCTCTGCGAGGACATCGGTGCCATGTGCATCGGCGCCGACTCGATCGGCCTCGAGGTCATGCCGTGGGAGCAGGAGAAGGCCTTCCTGCCCGTCCACTCCTACATGTTCGCCACCGCGGGTGCGCAGATCATGGAGGTCATGTGGCTGGAGGAGCTCGCACGCGAGAAGCAGTACGAGTTCGCCTTCATCGGTGCCGCGCTGAAGCTGCGTGGCGCGACCGGCTCGCCGTTCCGCCCGATCGCGGTGCCGCTCAAGGACTAGAGCGTCCGCTCAAAGCAAGTCCGGCCGGGGGCCGGGTGGTGTGGCTGCGGCCGTGCCGCCCGGCCCTTCGGCGTTGCCGGGGCCGCGGTCGGCGCAACGCCCTTGCGCGCGCCCCTCGCGCCTCTCGCGCTCCTCGCGCCCCGCGCGCCCCTCGCGCCCCCGTCGCCCAATGTCCCTCCAATCGCGCAATCCGCGGGACACTCGCCGACACCCCTCCCGATCCCCTGCCCTCCGCGCTCGGTCCTGACGTGGCCCACGCAGCACGCGCGCGCGAGCGGCTCCTGGCGGGCGTGCCGTCAGTGCCCGAAGATGTCGGTCGGCACGACGGCCGACACGAGCACGTTCGGAACGTCGACGATCTCGCTGATGCGCAGGTCGCAGACGGCGCCCAGCAGCGCGTAGGCGGCATCCCGCCGCAAGCCGTGCACCGCGACGAGCCAGCCCAGCAGCTCCTCGAGCGCGTTGCGGGCGGCGAGGTTGACATCCATCGCCGCGTTCGAGCCGTCGGCGCGGATCGGCAGGCCGGTCGTGGCGAACTCGGGGCGGCCGCGCAGCAGCGGCAGCGCCGGGGTGGTGTACGCCGGGGTGCGCGGCCGCCACGCGGGCGCCTGCTCCAGCCGGAAGCGCACCGTGATCGCGCCGTCCATCTCGACCGCGGTGCCACTGACCTCGCCGTCGCCCTGGCAGAAGTGCAGGTCGCCGACCGAGAAGAGGGCGCCGGGTACCTCGACGGGGAAGGTCACGACCGAGCCGATCGTGATGCCCTTGGTGTCCATGTTGCCGCCGTTCTCGCGTGGCGGGATCGTCCGCAGCCCGTCGCTGGCCCAGGCGGGCACGGCGTTGCCCGGGGCCGGGTCGGCGACCGGGCCACCCGCTGCCGCCAGCACCGCCTCGCGCGCCGCGAACGCGGCGCGCCGCTCCTCCGACGGCGCCACGCCGATCACCCCGGGGAAGGGGTCGTACGGCAGCGCCACGCCGGGCAGGTCGACCGAGCGGGCGACGAGGGCAGCCCCGCCCGGCGCCGTGCCGGCGCCGTCCCACGGCCCGATCTCCCAGTTGATGCAGCCCGCCTCCGGGAACAGCTCGTGCAGCGCGCCGAAGCCCGGCAGGATCGGCGAGATGGCCCGGGCGCCCGCCTCGATCGCGACAATCTCGACGTGCAGCAGGTCGCCGGGCTCGGCGCCCTCCACGAACACCGGCCCGGTCATCGCGTGCGGGTCGCCGAGGTCGAGCGCCAGCATGTCGGCGCCGTCGAGCGGCCGGTCGAGCAGCACGTTCATGCCGTTGCGGCACTCCAGCGTGACCTCGTCTCCCGCGCGCACGCGCGCGAGCGGCGCGATGCCGGGATGCCAGCGGTTGTGGCCGCTGGCCGGCTCGCCCTGCAGCAGCACGGCGCGGTTCACGCGGAGGCGGGTCATCGCTACAGGCTCCGGCTCAGGGGAGCAGCGTGGCAATCGTTGCGCAGGCGTCGGCGCAGAGGGCCTGCTCCTCGGCCGACCAGGCGCGCGTGCCGCCCAGCACGTGCAGCGACAGCGCGCCGATGACGCCGCCGTCCCGCTGGACCGGCGTCACGATCTGCGCCGTCATCGGGTTGCCGGGCGTGCCGTAGGCGGCAAGCATCGTGTGGAACTGCGGCAGCTCGGGGTAGACGCCCGCGCAGTCGTCCTGCACGACCTGCTCGCCGGTGACGACGCGCTTGGGCACCGGCTGGTCGCCGAGATCGATGCCGGCGCCGCTGAAGATCGACGGCACGCCGGTGGCGAGCGACTCGTAGCGCACCTCGAGCGCGGAGGTCAGGCGGAGGGTGACGCGGCTGCCGCGTCCGCGGGCGAGCACGTCGTCGAGGATCTGCTGGATCGGGTCGTCGGCCATGCGCGGGATCCTACGCCGACCTGGCGCGCGCCGGAAGTCTAGGATCACGCCCATGATCATCGACGCGCACATGCACGTTGACGACATCCCGGCGCTCGGCTGGAAGATGGGCGCCGACCTTGTCGTCTCACGGCTCGACCAGGCGGGGATCGACGTTGGTTGGGTGATGACCATCGTCGACGCACCCGAGGTCAATCCGAACGCGATCGAGTGGCTGGCCGAGGCGATGGCCGAGTTCCCCGGTCGCCTCGAGGGCTTCGCCCGCATCCACCCGTGGTACGGCGACCTCAGCCTGGAGCTGCTCGACCGCGCCTTCGCCCTCGGCTACAAGGGCCTCAAGTTCCACGCGGTGACGACCATCGCGCACCCGTCGGGCGAGGACTCGCTGCGCCTGATCCGCCGCGCCGCCGAGCACAACGCGCCGACGCTCTTCCACTGCGGCGACGAGCCCCTGACGACGCCGCTCACCGTGGCGTTCGCCGCGGCGGCCGTGCCCCAGGCCACGATCATCCTCGGCCACATGGGCGCCTACCTGCACACCGACGAGGCGATCGAGGTGGCCGAGCGCCACGAGAACATCATCCTCGAGACCTCCGGCATGCCGTACCCGCACAAGATCGCCGAGGCGGTGCGCCGCATCGGCGCCGAGCGCGTGATGTTCGCCAGCGACGGCCCCGGCTGCTCGCCGAAGATCGACCTCGAGAAGATCCGCATCGCCGGGCTCTCGCCGGCCGACGAGCAGCTCGTGATGGGCCTCAACGCCAGGAAGCTGATCGACGGGGTGGTCAAGTGAGCGCCGGCAGCAGCATCGACAGCCACGTCTACGTGGGCGAGTCGCTGTACGGCGGTGGCGTCGATGCCGACGAGCTGATCGCCCGCATCGAGGCGGCCGGCGTCCACCGGGCGATCGCCGTCCCGGCGCGGCCCCCGGGGTACCACCTCGGCCCGGCCAACGACGTCGCGGCGGCCGCGCAGTGCGCCTACCCCGACCAGCTGCGCTGCTTCGCCCGCGTCGACCCGAACCAGGGCGACGCCGCGGTCGCCGAGCTGGAGCGAGCGCTCGACACGCTGGGTCTCGGCGGGCTCTTCCTGCACCCGAACGAGGAGCTGTTCCGGATCAACGGGCCGCTGGTGCGGCCGCTCATGGCCGTCGCCCGCGAGCGCGGCATCCCGGTGATCGTCGCGACGGGCTGGCTGGCCGTCAGCGAGGGGCCGCAGGTCGCCGACCTGGCCCGCCAGTTCCCCGAGGTGCCGATCGTGATGACGAACGGCGGCCAGATCAACCTCTCCGGCCTCGGCCAGGTGGATGCCGAGATCGCGCTCGACACCTGCCCGAATCTCACCGTGCAGACGGCGGGCACCTACCGCGAGGACTTCATCGAGGGCTGCGTCCGCCGCTTCGGCGCCGAGCGCGTCCTCTACGCCTCGTCGTGCCCCGTGATGGAGCCGCGGCTCGAGGTGAAGCGCGTGCAGTGGGCGCCGAACCTCAGCGACGCGGAGAAGCAGCTGATGCTCGGCGCCAACGCCGAGCGCATCCTCTGGAGGTAGCGCAGCAATGAAGATCGCTTTCATCGGCCTTGGCACGATGGGCCTGCGGATGGCCGCCCACCTGGTTGCGGGCGGGCACGAGGTCGTGGCGTGTGACGTCAACCCGGCCGCGGCCGCTGCGCTCGCGGGTGCCGTGCGCATCGCCGACAGCCCGGCCGACGCGGTGGCCGGCGTCGATGTCGCGCTCGTGTCGCTGCCCTCGGTGCAGATCGTCGAGGAGGTGTTCCTGGGCGTCGGGGGCCTGCGCGACGCCGCCGCCCCGGGCACGGTGCTCGTGGACATGTCCACCTCGCCGCCGACGCTGGCGCGCCGCCTCTTCGCGGAGTGCACCGCCGCCGGCAAGCCGTGCCTCGACGCGCCGGTCAGCGGCGGCCCGACCGGCGCCGACGCCGCCACGCTGACGATCATGGTCGGCGGCGACGCCGCAGCCTTCGAGCGCGTCCAGCCGGTGTTCGAGCTGATGGGCTCGCTGGTGCGTCATGTCGGCGGGCCGGGGGCCGGCCAGGCCGCGAAGCTCTGCAACAACCTGATCGCCGGCTGCAACATGGTCGCTCTCGCCGAGTCCTGTGCGATCGCGGCGAAGGAGGGCATCGACCCGGCAACCTTCTACGAGCTCGTGTCCGCCTCGACGGGCGACTCCAAGGTGCTGCGCAACCGCTTCCCGCTGGCCGGCGCCAGCGAGCGGCACCCCTCGTCGCAGGCCTGGCAGCCGATGTTCATGCTCGACCTGATCGTCAAGGACATGCAGCTCGCGCACGAGCTGGCGGCCGCCCACGGCGTCACCTCCGAGATGACCGACACGGCGCTGGCCCAGTACCTCAAGGGGCAGGAGCAGGGCGATGGCAGGCTCGACTACTCGGCCGTCTTCCTGGTGAAGCGCCCCGAAGCGCGTTGAGGCGCGGTTAACGGTTGGTCAATCTCAACGATTCGTCGCGTCGTGGGGTGGACAGCCCACGGGGGTTCCGGCTAGGCTCGGTCTATGCCTGGCTGGATCTCCCCCTGGGAACTGCTCATTCTGCTCCTGGTCGTGCTGCTCGTGTTCGGCCCCAAGCGCCTGCCTGAGATGGGCCGGTCGCTGGGCAAGGGCCTGCGCGAGTTCAAGAGCTCGATCTCCGGCAAGGACGACGACGATCACCAGGCTCTGCCGGTGACGACGTCCGCGCACACCGAGGAGCCGACGGCTGCTCCCCGTGAGCGCGACACCGTCGCCTAGCTGATGCGGATCATCCCGCGGCGTCTGGCCCCGGGCCGCCTTGAATTCGGGGAAGAAGCCCCGCTCATCGACCACCTGACGGAGCTTCGCCAGCGGGTCGTCTTCTCGCTGATCGCCATCGTCGTGACCTTCGCGGTCGCGTACGCGTTCCACACCCGGATCCTCAACTGGCTCGTGCGGCCGCTGCCTGTCGAGCACCGGCTGCTCACGACGCTCGCGCCGGCGGAGCCGTTCGTGACCTCGCTGATGATCAGCATCTACGCGGCATTCCTGCTCGCGTTCCCGGTGATCATCTACCAGGTCTGGGCCTTCTTCGCGCCCGCGCTGAACCCCAGGATCCAGCGCGCCGTCGTCGGCCTGACGGCCTTTGCCACCCTCCTCGGAGCGCTCGGCCTGGCCTTCGGCTACTTCGTCGCGCTGCCGGCAGCGGTCAAGTTCCTGACGGGCTACGACAGCGAGCACTACACCAACGGCATCCGCGCGAAGGACTACCTCTCGTTTGCCTCGATGGTGCTGATCGCCGTCACGGTCGTCTTCGAGCTGCCGATCGTGATCCTCGGCCTCGTGCTGGTGCGCGTGCTCTCGTACCAGAAGCTCAAGAAGAATCGCCGACTCGGCTACGTGATCATGGCGGGAATCGCCGTCGCTCTCCCTGGCATCGACCCGATCACGACGACGCTCGAGATGATCCCGCTGATGATCCTCTTCGAAGGGTCGATCTGGATGGCGTTCTACCTGGAGCGCAAGCGTCGCAAGCGCGAGGCGGCCGAGGGCAGCGACGGTGACAGTGACGGCGACGACACCGGCTCGGGCGGCAGCAGTGCTGCCACCGCCGACGACAGCGGCTCGCCCTTCGCGCCCTACCTCGGCGAGGACGAGTACGTCGAGCCCGAGCCCCAGCCGCGCGCCGACCCGCGCGACCGCGACAACATCTAGCGCGAGGCTGGCCTGCGGCGGCCGACTTGCTGCGAGCGCGCGCTTGCGGTTGAGTTGTAGTCCCGCAGACGGAGGAGTCAGCTCATGCTCAAGTTCGGTGTCACGATCCTGCCCGATCCCCCGTACACCCGCTTTCTCGAACTTGCCGTGCTCGCCGAGCAGGCCGGCTTCGACCAGGTGTGGACGTACGACTCCCACATTCTCTGGCACGACGCCTACCCGCTGCTCGCGCTCGCCGCCGATCGCACGGAGCGCGTGCTGCTCGGTCACTGCGTGACGAACCCGGGCATCCGTGAGCCAACCGTCACCGCCTCGTCCTACGCGACGCTGCAGGCGATCTCTGGCGGCCGCATGGTGCTGGGCATCGGTCGCGGCGACTCGTCGCGGCGCGTGGTTGGCCTGGAGCCGGTGCCGATGCGCGAGTTCGAGGACTCGCTGAACATGATCAAGAAGATGATGCACGGCGAGCAGGTGCTCTGGAACGGCAAGGAGCTCGAGCTGACCTGGGCGAAGGATCTCGGCAAGATCCCGATGCAGGTCGCGGCCTACGGCCCGAAGGCGCTCGCCGTGGCCGGGCGCGTCGGTGACGGCGTCGTCATCCAGCTCGCCGATCCCGACCTCACCGCGTGGTTCATGGGCCAGGCCCGTGCCGCCGCCAACGCAGCCGGCCGCGACGGCTCGAAGCTGGAGGCGATCGTCTCGGCGCCCGCCTTCATCTCGGACGACATGGAGCTCGCCCGCAGCGAGACGCGCTGGTTCCCGGCGATGGTGTCCAACCACGTCGTCGACCTGCTGACGAAGACCGACCCGGCGACGCTGCCGTCCGCGCTCACCGAGTACGTGTCGCGCCGCAAGTTCTACGACTACAAGGATCACTCGCGCGTCGGCGCCCAGCACGGCGAGTTCGTCGACGACGAGACCTGCGACGCGTTCAGCGTGCTCGGCACGGTCGACCAGCACATTGCCAAGCTCGAGAAGCTGGTCGAGGCGGGCATGACGCAGTTCAACATCTACCTGATGACCCAGGACCAGGAGCAGATCCTGGAGACCTACCGGACGCAGATCATCCCGCACTTCCGCGGCTAGGAGAGAGGCACCAAGGCATGGCACTGGATCCCGGGCGCACCGTCGCCGAGCTGAAGGAGCTGCGCGCCCTCACGGGCGACGCGAACGGCGCGCAGCGCGTGTGCTGGACGGACACGTGGCTCGCCGCGCGCGCCTGGCTGCGCGAGAAGCTCGAGGCAGTGCCCGGGGTTGCCTACGAGGTCGACGAGGCCGGCAATGCGTGGGCGACGCTGCGGGGCTCCTCCGACCAGGCCGTGCTGATCGGCGGCCACATCGACTCGGTGCCGAACGGCGGCTGGCTCGACGGCTGTCTCAACCTGGTGGCCGGGCTTGAGGTGCTGCGTCGGATCGCCGCTGAGGCCGCTGCGAGCGGGACGCCGCCGCCGGTGACGGTGCGCGTCGTGGACTGGGCCGACGAGGAGGGCGCGCGCTTCGGCCGCTCTCTGCTCGGCTCGGCGGCGGCTGCGGGGCAGCTCGATGCCGACGCGGTGCGCGGTCTCACCGATCGCGACGGCATCACCCTGGCCGACGCGCTCGCCCGCTGCGGCGTGGACGTCGACCGCATGCACAGGTCGGCGCGGCAGCTGGCGACCGCCGCCGCCTACCTGGAGCTGCACATCGAGCAGGGCCCGGTGCTGGAGCGGCTCGACCTGCCGCTGGGGGCGGTGCTCGGCACGGTCGGCGTGGAGCGCAACGCGATCCGCTTCACCGGCCAGGCTGCCCACTCCGGCTCGACGCCGATGGATATGCGCAAGGACGCCTTCGCCGGCGCGGCCAAGCTCGGCCTGGAGATCCGCGACATCGCGCGGCGCCACGGCGGCGTCTGCACGATGGGCAGCGTCGTCACGCGGCCGGGCATCGTCACGGCCATCGTTGGCGAGTGCGACGTCACGCTCGATCAGCGTCACCTGGACGCCGCCTCGCTCGCCCGGATGCTCGACGATGCCCAGGCCGCGTCCCGGCGCTTCGCCGCCGAGGAGAGCATCGAGGTCGCCTGGACGTCGACCTGGAGCATCCCGCCGATCCCGTTCCACCCCCACCTGATCGACCTCTGCGACGAGGCGATCCGCGAGGTCGCGGACGGCCGCTCGCAGCGCCTGCCCTCGGGGCCGCTGCACGACGCCGCCTCGGTCGCGCAGGCCGGCGTGCCGACGGTGATGCTCTTCGTGCAGAGCCTGCGCGGCCTCTCGCACAACCCCGCCGAGGACACGCGCGAGGAGCACCTCGAGCTCTGCGTCGAGGCCCTCGACCGGCTCACCGACAAGACGATTGCCTGGGTGGCCGGCGGCGCCGCGTAGGCGGCCGCCGACCCCAGGGCCCCGTCCCTTGCCGCCTAGACGGCGGCCGTCACCATGATCTCGACCAGCCACTCGGGCGCGGCCAGCTTCGCCTCGACGCAGGCGCGGGCAGGCGGCGCGCCGGGCGCGACCCACGCATTCCAGACCTCGTTCATCGCGTCGCGGTTGCGGATGTCGGTCAGCCAGATCTGCGCCGACAGCAGCTTCGACACGTCGCTGCCGACCCCGGCCAGCAGACCGGAGATCTGGTCGAGCACGCTCTTCGTCTGCTCGGCGACGGTTGTGCCCGTGGCGGGCGTGACGCCTGCCAGGTAGGCGACGCCGCCGCTCACCACCACGTTCGAGAGGTGAGTCTTGACGCCGCTGCGGGTGATCTCGGATGCGCTCATAGACGCACCAGGATAAGCCCTACGACGACCGCGCCGACGCCGACTGCACGGGGCGCTGTGATCGCGTGCTGCGGGTAGAAGATCCAGCCCTGCCGCTCCAGCACCACCGACGAGATCGCCTGGCCGACGGTCAGCGCCACCAGCATCTGCAGCGCACCGATCCGCGGCGCCGCCAGCACGATCGAGACGACGTACAGCGAGCCGATGGTGCCACCCACCCAGGCGTACCACGGCATCTTCCCGATCGACGACAGCGACGGCCAGGGGCGGTTGGTCGCGAACGAGAGGATCAGCAGGATCAGGAACCCGCCGGCGAACGAGACGAGGCCGCCGCGGAACGGCGAGTTGAGGAAGTGCGCAGCCTTGCCGTTGACAGCGGCCTGGGCGGGCAGCAGGGCGCCGGAGGCGAGGCAGAGCAGGACGATCAGGGCATTCACGGGTGGTGCTCCTTTCGGGTGGGGGCGGGCCCGAGCCTACGCCGCTCGGGCCCGCCGGTCCACTCCGAGCAGGGTCGGGGCTCAGCCCTTGGTGAGCTGCCCGCGCACGGCGCCGCCCGGGAACTCGGCGGTGTGGACGTTGAAGTAGTAGTCGCCGGGGTTGGCGATGATGTCCTTGATCAGCGCACGACCGACGGCGGTGCAGCCCTTCGTCGCACCCTTATCGCTCGGTGTCGGGATCGGCACGACGACCGGGCCGGCCGCGCCCGCTGCGCCCTTGTGGATGTGCGCCCCGGTGGGCTTGGCGATGCCCTTGAAGGTCATCGACCAGCAGACGAGACCCTCCTGCGTGTCGAACGTGATCTTGATCTTGCCGCTGCCGTCGGGGTCGCCGGTCGGCGTCTCGGCCGAGCCGCTGAGCACGGCGGACACCGGATCGGTGAAGCAGCCGGCGGCAGCGGCGCCGGCGAGGCCACCGACGAGTCCGAGCGAGAGCATGCCGACGGCGAGCGTCTTCTTGAGGCGCATGGGAAGTCCCTTCCTGGGAGTGAGGGCGTGCGGATGACGCGGCCAGAATGGAGTCGCGTCCTGCACCCACTACTCCGCGTGCGCCCGCGCCGGATTGGCGCGGGCGGTTCGGGAGGCGGGCCCTGGCGGCTGCTAGGCGCCCGTGTAGTACTCGTCGGCCACGTCGAGCACCTCGTCGAGGATCGCGAGACCCTCGTCGAGCTCCTCGCGCGTGATCGTGAGCGGCGGCGCCACGATCGAGACGTTCCAGTGCGACATCAGCGACAGACCCTTCGCCATCGCCGTCTTGCCGATGCGGGCGATCGGGGCGGCAGCCTCGCCGGAGGCGTTGAACGGGACGAGCATCTCCTTCGTCGCCCGGTCGCGCACCAGCTCGATGCCCCAGAAGAGGCCGAGCCCGCGCACCTCGCCGATCGACGGGTGCTTCGCCTGCAGCTTCGGCAGCTCGACCTCGAGCACCTTGCCCATGGCGGCGGCGTTCTCGACGATCCCCTCTTCCTTGAAGATGTTGATCGATGCGACCGCCGAGGCGCAGGCCAGCGGGTGACCCGAGTAGGTGAGTCCGCCGGAGAACATCGTGTTGTCGAGCCACTCGGCGATCGGCTTGCGGACGCTCATCGCACCGAGCGGCAGGTAGCCCGAGTTGATGCCCTTGGCCATCGTGATGATGTCCGGCACGACGTCCCAGTGGTCGACGGCGAACCACTTGCCGGTGCGGCCGAAGCCCGCCATCACCTCGTCGCCGATCAGCAGGATGCCGTGCTTGTCGCACGTCTCGCGGATCGACTGCAGGTAGCCGGGCGGCGGCGGGATGATGCCGTTGGTGCCGGTCACCGTCTCCAGGATCACGGCGGCGACGGTGTGCGCGCCCTCGTACTGGAGGATCTCCTCGAGGTGCGGCGCGCCCGTGCAGACGGGGCACGGGTCGGGGTGGCCGCAGGGGCAGCGGTAGGTGTACGGATCCAGCATCCGCACGACGCCCGGCAGGCCCGGCTCGGCCGGCCAGCGGCGCGGGTCGCCCGTCAGCGAGATCGCCCCGGCCGTGGCGCCGTGGTAGCTGCGGTAGCGCGCGATGATCTTGTGGCGGCCGGTGTACCAGCGGGCGAGCTTGACGGCGTTCTCGTTCGCCTCGGCGCCGCCGTTGGTGAAGAACGCGAGCGAGTGGTCGCCCGGCGTGACCTCGGCGAGCAGGCGGCCCAGCTCGGCGCGCTTGTCGTTGCCGAAGGACGGCGCGATCGTGCAGAGCTTGCCGGCCTGCTCCTGGATGGCAGCGACGAGCTTCGGATGCTGATGGCCGATGTTGACGTTGATCAGCTGCGACGAGAAGTCGAGGTAGCGGTTCCCGTCGAAGTCCCAGATGTGGCGGCCGAGGCCTCCGGCGATCGGCAGCGGATCGATCTTCGACTTGATCGACCAGGAGTGCAGGACGTGCTTGCGATCGTTCTCGCGGGCCCTGAGGCCTGCCTCGTGATCGGACTCCATTGCTGTCATCGGACTTCCTCCTCGTGGATGCGGCTAGGCGCCCAGGGCGTGCAGGAAGCCGCGCAGCGCCTGCTGGCGCCGCTCACACTCCTCCACGTCCTCGCGCAGCTCGCGAATGTCGCTCTCGTAGCGCTCTTTCGTGTCCTCGTCGGGCTGGGGTTCGAGCACGAGCATCCGCTCGAGCAGCACCAGCTCGTCGGCCGGCACGCCGGGCACGAGCACGCTGTCGATCTTCCACGCGTCGGCGTCGCCGATCAGCTCCTCGAGCCTCTCGCGGAGGATCGCCTCGCGCTCCACCTCGACCTCGAGCATGGCCTCGACCGTGATGCGGCGCCGCTTGCGCGCGATCTCCTGACGGTTCACGGGACGCAGGGTAGCCGTGCGCGGGCGTGACTGCCGCCGCGGATATCCTCGGGGCCGGATGCAGGGGGCCAGGTGAAGCGACGCGTGTGGGGCGGCAACGCCTCGGCGCGGCGCGTCCTGATCTGCGCGTCGGCGGCGCAGGCGGCTGTCGCGTTCATCAACTTCGGCCTGCCGTCGGTGGGGCCGGCGCTGCGCCACGGCTACCACCTCAGCCTGCCCGCCTACGGCTCGGCGGTGACGGCGACGCTGCTCGGCGCCGGCGTGTCGCTCGCGGCCTGGGGCGTCATCGTCGATCGCTTCGGCTCGCGGATCAGCGTCATCGCCGGCACGCTGCTGGCGGTCGTCTCGGTGCTCGCGGCGGCCGTGACGCGGTCGCCCGGCGTGCTGATCGCCGCGCTCTTCTGCTCGGGGCTTGGCACGTCGGTGATTCCGATCGCCGGTGCGGGCGCGCTGTTCAAGGTCTACGGGGCGGAGCGGCGCGCCTGGGCTCTCGGCGTGCGTCAGATGGCGGTCCCGCTCGGCGGCACCACCGCGGCGATCGCGCTGCCGGCGATGGAGAGCGCCGTCGACGTCCACGCTGTCCTCTACCTCACCGCCGCCGCGATCGGCATCACGGGTCTCGTCTTCTCGTTCGTCGCGAACGCCGGTGACGCGCCGGGCAGCGGCCGCGTCGGCTTCGCGATCTGGCGGATCCTCAAGGTGCGTCGGATGTGGGTGCTGTTCGTGATCGCCGCGGCCTACATCGTGCCGCTGCAGGGCAGCCTCAGCTACATCGTCCCGGCGACGCGCGACTCCGGGATCTCGGCCTTCGCCGCAGCGGCCGCCTTCGTCGTGCTGAACGCCGCGGCTGCGGTGTGCCGCATAGTCTGGGGCCGGGTCGCGGACGGCCGCGGTGGCCGCCGCCGCACCCGCACCATGGTCGAGATCGGCCTGCTCACCGCCGGCGCCTCGATCGGGCTGCTCTTCGCGCTGCACGCGGGCAGCCTCTGGGCGATCGCCCCGGCGGTGGCGGTGTTCGGCTTCGGCGCGTTCGGCTGGAACCACCTGGTGTACGTCAGCGCGGGCGAGGCCGTGCCACCCGAGCTTGCGGGGCAGGCGGTCGCCGTGGCGGCCACCGTCGTCTTCGCGCTGGCGGGGGCACTGACGCCGGTCGTCGGCGTGCTTGCGGACGCGCACGGCTGGGACCCGGTGCTCATCCTCTTCTGCGGCCTCGCGCTGGCGGGCGCGCTCGTGGCCGCGCGCCTGCCCGAGCAGCGCCGGGCGTAGCCGGGCTCTGCGTCAGCCGGCGAAGCTGGCGGCGCGCACGAACACGAGGTTCACCGGCAGCGCCACACGGAACTGCTCGAGCGTCGCCCGCGCGTGCGGCGTGTCGGCGTCGAAGCAGCAGGCGGCCGCGAACGTGCTGCGCACCTCGTGCTCGGCGGCGGCGCGGACGGCTGCGACGCGCTCCCGGCCGGCAGCCGAGTCGAGGTACGGCCCGATCGCGGCCCAGGGCTCGGCGAGCTGCCCGACGGCGCCGAGTGCCCGGAAGATGCTTGGCAGGTGCTCGGTGCCGTAGACGCGCCGGATGTCGGCGTACAGCGGCTGCTCGTCGCGATCCTCCGGTACGGGGCTGGCAGGCAGCGGGCCCGGGGCGGGCAGCGCGGCGGCGGGGCGCGCCGCGCGGGGGACGGCGCCGTCCAGCGACAGGGCCAGCGAGGTGACGATCAGCACCATGCTCGGCAGGTCGGCGAGGAAGGCAGCCACGGCCTCGCGCACGGGCGCGGGCGCGGGCCAACCAAGGCGTGGGTCGGCGAGCGCGGAGAGTCGCTCGCAGGCGGCGGCCCGCTGCGGGTGGTCGTAGAGCTGGCGTGCCTGCAGCCACGCCGACTCGAGCGTCGCCGGCTCGGCGGCGAGCGCCTTGAAGATCGCCGGGACGAAGGGCAGCCGCGCCCGCACATCCAGGAAGACCGACGAGACGAGGCCGGCGACCTCCTCTTCGCGGGCGTACGCGTAGTTTCCAACGGTCGTCACGGTGGCGTATTGTAGGCGCATGTTCGTGCGCGATATGGGTCACTCGTGGCAGATCGTCCTGCAGCCCGACCACGGCGTTCTTGCCGGGCAGTTCGCGTCGCAGTGGGGTGGGAGCGCCGTCGGCACTCCTGCGAACCACGCCTCGCTCCAGGTCGCGGCACGCCGGCACGATGACGGCTGGGCGATCTGGGAGCGGGAGCCGACGATCAACGCCGGCACCGCGAAGCCCACCGGCTTCCTCGAGGTAGCCGTCCCCTCGCACCTCACCTTCTACCGCGCGTGCATCGCCGCGGTGGCCGAGCAGGACATGTACGCCGGCCTGCTGGTGTCGATGCATGGCTCCGGGATCTACACCGGCCGCTACGGCACGCAGCCGGGCCTTGGCCTCAAGCAGTCGGCCGAGTATCCCGAGCTGATCGGCGCGTTCGTTGCCGAGCAGGAGGCGTGGCAGGCCGAGCAGGTCGCCGCCCTCGGCGTGCCCGACGCGGAGCGCTGGGCCAACTACAAGCTGCTGCATGTCTTCGACCGGCTCGGCATCTACTTCTCGCTGCAGGATCTCGAGCAGGGCCACTCGGAGGTCATCGCGCCGGTGCCGGCCGCCGGCGGCAGCGAGGTCGAGCTGTCGCTCGAGCCCGTCAAGCCCTGGCACGTCCGCATGAGCCCGTTCCCCTTCGCCACGAACGGCGATGCCAGCCTCAGCCTCGTCCGCCGGGTCATTCCCAAGCAGGACTGGGCCTCCAACGACGCCTTCCGCGCCGCGTTTGACGCGGTGCAGCCGGAGCGTCTCTCGATCACCATCTCCCGGTAGCGCCCTCGGCGCTCTCCCGATTCCAACCCCGTAACGCAGAAGGAGTTCTCCATGGCAGAGGTCAGCGAGCACGGCACGCTCATCGAGATCAACGGTGCCAAGCTGTGGCATCGCATCACCGGTGAGGGCGAGGCCGTCATCCAGCTCCACGGCGCAGGTTTCGGTCACTACAACACCGACCCGTGCACGCCGGTGCTGGCCGATCACTTCAAGGTCATCGACCATGACCTCCGCGGCTACGGCTCGTCCGACAAGCCGAGCCAGCAGTACGACATGGAGGTCTGGGCCGACGACGCTGCCGCTCTCCTCGACGCCTACGGCATCGAGCGCGCGCACATCCACGGCACCTCGATGGGCGGCATGATCGCGCAGACCTTCGCGGGCAAGTACCCGGAGCGCACGATCAGCGTGGTCATCAACTGCTCGGCCGCGAAGCTCGGCGTCATGGGCAAGCTGATCTTCAAGAACTGGATCGACATCGCGCAGCTGGATCCCGCCGGCCCCGGCTCGCGCATCCTCGCCGAGCTGATCGCGTGGCAGGGCCTCAACCGGCAGCTGCTGGCGAAGCCCGGCAGCGAGGAGCTGGTCGACATGATCCAGCGGATCCTCACCGACTCCAACACGACCGAGGTCTTCTGCGCCGCCTGTCAGGCCATGTGCGACATGGATCTGACGCCGTGGCACGCCAAGATCACCTCGCCGGCGCTGGTCATCGGCGGCGACGAGGACGTCATGACCCCGTGGCACACGGGCCCCGACGGCGTCGGTCAGCAGGGCATCTTCGAGGGCATCAAGGGCGCCGAGAAGTACCTGATCAAGGGCGGCGGCCACTCGAACCCGTTCGACTCCACCGAGGAGTACAACAAGGCGATTCTCGCCTTCCTGCTGAAGCACAAGGGCAAGTAGGCAGCCGCAGGGCAGCCGACTTCCGGGGGAGTACACGATGGCGAAGGTTGAGGGATACGGCGTCGAGCCGGTGCCGGTCGAGCTGCGGACCGGCACCTGGCGGGATCTGTTCGCGATCAATTTCGCGTTCTTCCTCAACCCGCTGATGTATCTGATCGGGGCGCTCGCGGTCTCCTCCGGCGGGCTCCCCCTGTGGTGGGCCGTGATCTGCCTCGTCCTGGCGCAGGTCATCGCCTTCACGCTGCTGACGGTGGCGGCGCGGCCGGGCGTCCAGTACGGGATCCCCGGGCAGGTGTTCACCCGCTCGGTGCTCGGCTACTGGGGCGCCCGGTCGGTGTCGTCCGTGTACCGGGCGATCGCCGCGATCTACTGGTTCGCTTCCCAGGCCCTGGCCGGCAGCCTCGGCATCCAGGCGCTGGCGCAGGGCATCGCGGGCTGGGATCTGCCACTGGTGCCGGTCGCGCTCATCCTCGCGGCGATCCAGGGCGTCCTGGCGGTGCTCGGCTTCGACGTGATGCGCTGGGTCGTGAAGGTGATCCTGCCGTTCGCCGTGATGTTCGTCGCGGTGATCCTGGCGCTGTACTTCTCCACCGACGATCCGAAGTACCAGCC
>Ga0114970_10001512_pt1 | contig 17397 bp, 13 predicted proteins | sample M_140205_XF_Meta_FD_87030 | JGI IMG/M metagenome (GOLD analysis project Ga0114970, IMG submission 87030) | Freshwater microbial communities from Lake Montjoie, Canada to study carbon cycling - M_140205_XF_MetaG | ecosystem: Environmental > Aquatic > Freshwater > Lake | place: Lake Montjoie... | reverse complement strand
CGGGACGCTCAACTGCTTGGCGGCGATGCTCCAGCCCTCCGTGTCACGCAGACAGGAGGTAAGGAGATCGTTGACCAGCGTAGTCATGGGCCGACGTAACCGCCGGCCTTCATGATACAACGCGCAGATGATGACCCGGTCGATGCAGGGCGAATAATGCGTTCGCCGTGGCATGGTGGGTGGATGAGACAACCAAGGATAAGCCCTTGGTCGCTCAAGTATCTATAACGCGGAAGGACGGGGAATTGCAGGGTGCGAAAAAACACATGGCTGTCCCTTGCCATCCAGACGCAGCTATCACCTAAAAACGTTCATCCATGCACGCATATCCGCCGCTGAATCGTGCTTATCAAACTATACTGGCGAAGCGTCTTTGTTGAACGCCACGCAGCAACGAGGCGCAAAAAAAAATGTCTGAGGTCAGCATAATCGGAACTCACATGCCCGCAGAATTCAGCAGCACAGCGCCGAAATAACCACCCTGACAAGCCTTGAAACAAAGGGACACTGAGGGCCTGACGTTGTTACCTACCGTTGTTACCAAGGCTATTTTCAACCGTCTCTGGTGTCGTAACTCCTTCAGTTAGAAGGAGTGGAGGCGAGGGCGGGAATTGAACCCGCGCATACCGGTTTTGCAGACCAGTGCATTACCACTTTGCTACCTCGCCGTGCTCTAAAGCGGGTGGAGAGTAGGCGGTGGCCCTTCCCCTGTCAACCACCGTGCCGCTGGAGGATTTCTGCGATAGCCCACTGTGCATGTTCAGCAATCAGCGGATGAGGATCAGCACTGGCGACTTCGAGCGCCGGCAGATCATCGAGATTACCGACGTTGCCGAGGGCGACGCACACATTTCGCAGAAACGCGGGACGTTTGATGCGCTTGATGGGGGATTTGGCAAAGAGGGCACGGAAGGTTTCGTCGGTAAGTGCGAGGAAGTCGCGCAAGGACTGGGTGAAGACGGCTTCGCGGGCCTGAAACGCAGCTTCACGGGATTCCTCGGCGTGGCGGTTCCACGGGCAGGCGTCAAGGCAGGCGTCGCAGCCATAGATGCGGTCGCCGATGGCTTTGCGGAATTCGAGCGGAATGCTGCCTTTGCTTTCGATGGTGAGGTAGGAGATACAGCGGCGGGCATCCATGCGCTGCGGCGCGGTGATGGCCTGCGTGGGGCAAGCGTCGATGCAACGGGTGCATTTGCCGCACATGTCTTTGGCCGGTGTGTCGGCAGACAGTTTGAGCGTGGTGAGAATGTCGGCGAGGAAGAACCAGGTGCCTAGTTTGCGATGAATCTGCATCGTGCTTTTGCCGCCCCAGCCGAGTCCGGCCTCGCTGGCGAAGTCACGCTCTAAAACGGGGCCGGTATCGACGTAGCGCCGCTGCGTGCCGCCGTGAGTGATGAGGAAGTCATCGAGTTCGCGGAGCTTTTTCTCGATTAGATCGTGGTAGTCGTCGTTCCAAGCGTAGCGGGCAATGCGGTAGCTTGGGGAAGTTGACGATGGTTGACCGTGGTTGACGGTTGTTGACGATGGTTTTTCGGAATCAGAAGAGACGTTTTGCGGTTCTTCGTGGCCTGCCCATTCTGCGGTGGGATAGGCGGTCCCGCCTTGAAAATAGTTCAGCGCGAGGACGATGACATTCTGGGCACCGGGCAAAACGATGCGGGGATCGGTGCGGCGCTCGGTATTGCGGGCCATCCAGGCCATGTCGCCGTATTTGCCTTCAGCGATCCATTGTTCAAACAGCTCACGATGTGCGGCGGGCAGTGCGGGTGCAATGCGGCAGTCGTCAAAGCCGAGCGAGCGGGCTTTGGCGATGAGTGCGGTTTTGATCTCGGTGGGAGACACAGTAAAATGACGAAATCAGAATGACGAACCTCTACCGAGAGAAAGCGCGTGTTACTTTGAGCCTGCGGGTGTCAGCACAAGAATCTGCTTGTCGATCACGTCGAAGGAATCAGCGAGCTGACGTAGTCGTTCGACATGCGTGGACTGCTCACGCTGCACATGCGCGGCGTCGGCCTGCGCGGGATTGAGGGTATCGAGGAACTTGGCGAAAATGTTGGTAACATCCTCAGTGACTTGTTTGGACAGCAGATCCCGTAATGTGACGGATGACTCTTCGAGTTTGTCGAAGATGGCATTGCGGGCGTTGCTCAGTCGGACCTGGGTGAGCAGATAAACCACCGCGAGGAGCAGCACCCCGGCACCGGCGGCGATTCCGGCGCTCATGATGCCGTCAAGCCAGCCGCACAGTGCACTGATGATGACGACTGGCAGAATGAGACGCGGCAGCCAGCGTGCCGTGCGGCGCGCGTGTTCGAGGCCGGGTTCGATATCTTCGTCGAGTTTTAAGCCGATGACGAAACGGCGCAGGGCGGAATCAACGCGGGTGCCAAAACGTCGGCGCAGTTCGCTCTCCTCCTCGTCGTAATCATGCACAGGCAGCGGCACATCCATTGGAAATAAAATGCCACGGCCCTGCGCATACAGAAACCGCTCGAATTGATGCACATCTTCTTCGAGCACGAGGCTGACCTGCCGCCAGCGATCGCCGGTGCGGTGCTGCAGCTCCTGAAACAGACGATGGTCGAGGCTTTGCTGCCGCTCACCATTGTCCTCTTCTTTCTCACGCGCAGCGTTGCGTTGAAAGGCACGCCGTGTGGCCAGTGCATCGTGTGCGAGCCCTGCCACACGCATGACGGACTCGTGGTAGTCACGTTCGGTGGCATCGAGTGCGGGGAGAATTTTTTTCAAGGTGCGGTCCACCTGGAGTTCGCGCTCCGTCTGCAATTCCTGCAGCACAGCGGTCTTACGTTGCACATTGCGCAGGCCGGTGACGTAACGCTCGCGCATTTGGTCGAGAATCTGCCGCGCCAAGCGCATGGTGCTGGCCAGTTTGTTCAAGCGGGCGGCGTTGTGCCGGACGAGGCTGGAGATGTGTGCCTCCAGCGCATGAAAGCCGCTGTCTTCCAGCAAACGCTCGCGATCAATGCCGGAACTGCGGGCGAGGAAGGCTTTTTTGGCCGAAACGGCGAAGAGTGGAAAGTCACGGCCAAAGCGCTGCCGTGTGAGCTGGCCCATGTAATCGGTGATGACCTGAATTTCCTCCGGACTGCGTAGATCACTTTGCTGGAGCACAAACACTACGTGGCGCATCCACTCGCGGTGTACTTTTTCCAAAAACTGCCACGCGGAGGCGCCCCACGGATTCATCGCGGAGAACACAAAGATCACCAAGTCGGCGATGGGCACGAAGCGTTCAGTGATCTGCTGGTGCTCGTTCTCGATGGAGTTTGTTCCAGGCGTATCGACGATGTGGAAATCACGCAGGAAATCGACGGGAGCGTAAACTTCATCCAGCGTAGGAGTCACAGGCACGATGCTGTGCTCCGGCCCGTGTCTGAAGAAGAGAATTTTGCCCGTCGTCGGCATGACACCCGTGCGTGAGAAGTCCTGACCAAAGAGAGCATTGAGGAAGGTCGATTTGCCCACGTTCACCTCGCCCACGACCACGAAGACAAACGGCTCCTTTAAGCTGGCGATGAGATTGTCGATGATGGCGGCAGATTCGGCATCGCCACCGGATTCACGCAACGCTGCAGCGAGAGCCAGCAGGTCTGTGCCAATGCGTGAACGCAGTTCGAAATAGTCATCGCCAATCATGAGGGTCGTTCAAAGTGTCGCGTGGCTTCCGCATCGCAACCGTCGAGCTCAGGTTTCCTCCGCATGCTGCTTGCCGCCGCCGTGAACCGCTCCTAAAGAACGCGGCCTTGACCGATCTGCCGCCAGCCAGCGAAGCCGCACCTGCGAAATCCACGCCGTGGTGGCTGTGGCCGCATGTGCTGAGCCTGGAGGCGCCGCTGGTGGCAGTGCTGTGGCAGCGAGCGCTGGCCCATGCACACGGCATCAAGCTCACGCCACTGCTTGATGTCGGCCTCGCGCTTGCCTGCTGGCTGATTTATGTGATCGACCGCACACTCGACACGTTTGGGGCCAAGAACGTCGGAGAACTCGATGCGCGGTATGCCTTTTATCATCGCCACCGCCGTGTGCTGATGCTCGGCGTCATTCCACCGGCACTGACGCTGCTGGCGTGGATGGCGTTTTATGTGATTCCCGAAGGCGTGCTCTGGCAGGCGGTCGGGTTGTCACTTTTGGTCGCGCTGTATCTCGCTTCGTGGTCGGCGCAGGGCAGCCGCATCTCGCGGGATGTGTTCATCGCCATCGCCGGACTGGGTGGCATCATGCTCATCTCGCACATGCCCTTGCCCGCAGGGTTTCGTTTCACCCTGAGTTTGCTGGTGCTTTCAGTGATGGTGCTGTCGTTTCTGCGGCAGTTGGACATTCGCCTGGGGCAGTTGTTGCCGAAGGAAATGACCGCCGCGCTGCTTTTCGCCATGGGCTGCACCACAAGCACGCGCTTCCTCTCCATGCCGGAAACGATTTATGAGCCCATACTGGAAGCACTGCTACTGGCGCTGCTCTTTGCCTGCAATCTGCACGGCATCTCCACGCGTGAACGTAACAACGCAGCTGGACACACGGCGCTGCTGGTTGGCACCTTGTTGTTCACCTTGGCGGTGCTGTGGCTGATCGAGTTCGGCGTGCTGGAGCATGTGTTGCGCGGTCCGGCGCAGGCGGTGCTCGGCGCCCTCGTGTTGCACACGCTGGCGCAACGTGCCGGAAAGCACGTTTCGGTGGATGCGCACCGCTTGCTAGTTGATCTCGCTTTGATTCTGCCCCTGCCGCTTGCCTGGCTATGAGTTGCGCAAAGTCCTGCAGCGACCACGTTTGACGAATATCATGAAAAAACGCCTCTCATTCCTTCTGCTTGGCTTCTTGTCCTCGGCTTTGGCACAGGACTCCCCCAACGCACTCTTCCAGCAAGGCGTGGACGCCTTCTTCGCCGCGAAGCCGAAGGAGTCCGTCGCCGCATTCGACAAGCTGATCGCTCTGGTGCCCGATTCGAAGCCGCAGCTCTGGCAGCGCGGGCTTTCGCTCTACTACGCGGGCGATTTCAAAGGCGGGCGCGAGCAGTTTGAGGTGCATCAAACCGTGAACGGCAACGATGTGGAGAACGCCGCGTGGCATTTCCTCTGCATCGCCAAAGGCGAGAGCGTGGCAGCCGCGCGCAAGGTCTTCATCCCCATCGAAGGCGACAGCCGCGTGCCGATGAAGCAGGTTCACGAGCTGTTTGCCGGCAAAGGCAGCGAAGAGGCCGTGTTGAAGGCCGCCGAGGAAGGCGAGGGTGAAAACCTGCGCAATCACCGCTGCTACGCGCATCTCTATCTCGGCCTCTACTTTGAAGCGTCAGGCGATGACGTGAAGGCGAAGGAGCATCTGCTCAAAGCCGCCAAGGATTTCAGCATGGACCACTACATGGGCCGCGTGGCGCAGGTGCATGTGAAGATTCGTGGGTGGGACAAGTAGCCGAACGCTTCTCAAAGGCTGTACCCGCTCTTCTGAAACATGTCGCGCACTTCTTGTTCGATTGCTTCGAACTTGCGTTCTCCAAGCAGAATGCCGAGGTGCTTCACACAGACAGCGTCGGGATCGGTGTTTTCAGGTGGCTCTGGCGCCTTGGGTGGTTCAGGCGGTGGAGCAGGTGGTGTGAGGTTTTTGGGATAGGAGAAACGGCCGTTACCGAGGTCTTGGACGCCGGGCTGCTGCATGAACGCCTTCATCGCCGTGCGATAGGCGTCGTAGGCGGGCTTGAGCTTGTCGATCTCGGCGTTGTGAGCGTCCACCTGCTCCCAGAAGGCGGGCCATTTTTTCTTTTCCTCATACAGGGCGTCGAAGTACTGCATCAGGCGTTTGCCGCCATTATCATGCACGAAAAAATAGGCGAGAATGTGCGATGAACGGTAGCGGCTCGAAAGCATTTCCATCGAAGGCGGCGGAGTGGAGAAGGTTAAGCGCACCGTTCCAGGGCCGTCCTCCGGTTTTTCCTTCCGGTCGGAGAGCAGGTAGCTCTTGATCTCATTGCGCGTGGAAATGTCCGTGGTGTAACCCCACATTTCCTTCACGCCGAGCCACTGCGGCTGGTAGCGCACCGCGCCAAAGAGGCCGCGATTTCGCGAGCCGGGTTGTTTGGCTAGAAAAGCACCCCCATCGCCACTGACGGAGAAAACACCGCCTTTGTAGGCCAAATTGGAAGTGTACTCCGCCAAACCTTCGATCAGCCACACCGTCATGTAGGGCAGGTATTCATGCATCATCTGATGCGTGATCTCGTGCGTGATGGTGTCGTTGTTGATCTCGCCCTTGCGGTAGTAGGCACCGTTGGCACCGACGGTGTTCGAGATGCCCAGTTCGTTGAACGGCATGCGGAAGACCTTGTCCTTGCGCACATACACACCTGCGGACCAAGATGGCGCACCCGAGGCGAGGTACTGCGCACGTGTCGCGAAAAGTTCGGCCTGGAATTTCTTCCGCCCTTCTTCCGGCTTCGGCACGATGCCCCAAGGCATCAAGCGCACGAGCTCGTAGGTACTCTCAAAGGCGCGGCAGACGTCCTTCATCAGGATCGCGCCCAGTTTGGCGCTGGTTTTGAACTGAAAGTGCCCGGATTCGTAAATGCATTCGCCGAGTTCCTCCTTCACCACCTTGATGTTCATGTAGAGCATCGGCTCCTTCACCTCCGTGGGCATGCGGCGCTTGTCCAACGGCACACGGGCGGCATCAGCGGGATCAACCACAGTGGCCATGGCCTTGGAGGCGTTCAGGCGCACCCAAGTCTGATCGTCCGCCGAAAGACTGGCTAGTGGAACTGTGGCGGATTGTCCGTTCGTCAGGATCAAGGTGACATTGCCATCCTTGATGCCGCCAAACTCGGCCTGAATCTGTTTCCCCTGAGCATTGGTCCACGAGCGAGGTTCTCCCTGCGCTAGGGAACAAGCCAGCAGGCTCAGCACAGCAAGGGTGTTTCGATGGATGATCATGAAGCAAAATCATGCCGAGCGAGGATAGGCTCTGACAAGATTAAAATGCAGATTCGCGCAAACTTCAGGAATCCTCTTTTCCCGGCACCAATTCTGCGCATTCTCACGGTGGCTCTGTTTCGAGCCATCATGGAAGCAGTCAACATCCAGTTCGCACCCGCAACGGGCACTGAGGAAGAGTGGAACGAGGCGTATGCACGCCTCGCCGATTACTTTCGCTCGTACCAGCTCCATAACCGTATTCGCCGCACGCAGTTGATTCTCGAAACGCTGCGCAATGCGGCCAAGGCGCATGCCAGCGATCCTTCCCGCACGCCTACGGCGCATTCCATCGAGCAAGCGCGGCTCATGCTGCGCGAGTGGCTGGGGTCGATCTACAGCGACCTCAACCTGAACGAGGCACAACTCGAAGCCACGGGGCGTCTCGGCTTCCACCTTGCTGGTGGTCCTTCGCGCTGGCCGCAGTTCTTCCTCGATGAACAAAACATGCCAGATGACATGGCCGAGGCCATGCGCTCTGCCATCCGCACCTCCGGACCCGGCATGCAGGTAAGCAAGATGACTCCACGTGACATCGACCTCGGCATGTTCACCGATGTGGCCGATGACACCTTTGACCGTCTGGGCCGTCATCCTATCCTGCGCTACTCCGTGCTGCTCGTCATCATCGGTGCGGTGCTCGGCTATCTTTATTCCCTCTTCGGATGAGTACACCCATCGGCAGCCAGACTGCGAACATCGCGATGACCGCCGGCATGCCGCCGAAGCACATCTCGCGCACCCGCCGCGCCACGTTCTTCTCCCTTGTCGGTCTCGGCACCATCGTCGGCGCATGGCTGTCCTACATTTTCCTGTCGGAGAACGGCATGCGCATTGCCGAGTGGGTCCTTCTGCTGGTCTTCATCCCGCTTTACTACCAGCTCAATGTCGGCTTCTGGACCGCGCTCTTCGGCGTCTGGCTCATGAACCGGCACAAGCCGGACTCTCTGAGCCTCTGGCATACGCTTAATGCCGATGATTACGAACAGCCCATCACTGCAAGCACCGCCATTATCATGCCGGTCTTCAACGAGGACGTCACCCGCGTGTTTGAGGGCCTGCGCTCCATTTATCTCTCCCTCGAAGCCACTGGTCAGTCGAAAAACTTCGATTTTTTCATCCTCAGCGACTCGGACAAAACCAGTCAGTGGATCGAAGAAGAAACCGCCTGGCTGGAACTCTGCCGCCAGCTGAATGCCTTTGGCCGCATCTTTTATCGCAAGCGGCGCAAGCAGATCAATCGCAAGAGCGGCAACGTCAGCGACTTCTGCCGCCGCTGGGGCAAACGCTATCGCTACATGGTCGTGCTGGATGCCGACAGCCTCATGTCCGGCGCTTTGCTCACCAGCATGGTGCGCATCATGGAAAAAAATCCTGGCATCGGCATTGTGCAGACTTTTCCAAAGCAAATCGCCGCCGATACGCTGCTGGGTCGCGTGATGCAGTTTGCGCAAGTGCTTTACGGGCCACCCTTCATGGCCGGACTCGACTACTGGCAGTGCGGTGAGGCCAACTTCTGGGGCCACAACGCCATCCTGCGTCTCGCCCCGTTTATTGAGCACTGCGCACTTCCGCCGCTGCCTGCGAACGCTCCTTTTGGTGGTCACATTCTCAGTCACGACTTCGTTGAAGCCGCGCTCATGCGCAAAGCGGGTTACGCGGTGAGATTGCTGCCTACGACACGCGGCAGCTACGAGGAAGGCCCGCCCACACTCGTGGACATGCTCAAACGCGACCGCCGCTGGTGCCAGGGCAACATCCAGCACTTCTGGCTGCTGTTTGCCAAAGGCTGGCATCCGATGAGTCGTGTGAACTTCCTGCACGGCATCCTCAGCTATGTCAGTTCGCTGCTGTGGTTTCTCTTCCTCATACTGGCCACGTATCTCGCCGCCACACCCACACTGCATGTACAGCCACAGTCACTGCTCGCCGAGAAAATTCTGCTCGGTGTGACGGCCATGCTTATCTTTTTGCCGAAGACCGTGATTCTGCTCGATGAAGTCATCACTGGCCGTTTGTTCAAGCCCTTGAAGCTGCGTCTGCTCACGTTTATCAGCAGCCTGCTCGACACCGTTGTCTTCACGCTCATGGCCCCCGTGCTCATGGTCTTTCACGCACGCTTCGTCATCTACACGGTCATTGGTAAAAGCGTGAGTTGGGTCACGCAGCGGCGTAAAATCGACGGTGGCATCAACTGGAGTGAGATTCTCTTCACCTTCGCCAGCGTAACGTTGCTCGGCGTTGCTTGGGCGGCTGTAGGAGCTGGTATCGGCGTCAAGCTAGGATCCTATGCCTTCCTTGTCTGGATCAGCCCGATTCTCTTTTCGCTCGTCGTTTCCATCCTCGTCGCGGTTCTCGTCTCCGGTGGGCGCAGCGGCAAGCGTTTGGGATTCTTCCTGACTCCTGAGGAGTACGACCCGCCCACGGTGCTGAAAAACATGCAGCAAAATCTGGAGGAAATTAAAGACCGCATCCAGCTCCCGCCCGAACTCGAACGTCATTACGGTCTCATGCAGGTTTGCCTCGATCCCTTTGTGAACGGCCTCCACGTCAGCCTGCTGCGCCGCCGGCGCACCATCGACGTCTCACACACCTACCTCGAAGAAATCTGCCATCGTCTCATTACTCAGGGTCCGAACGTCATCAGTGCGCAAGAGTTGAAGGCCCTCATGCACGACACCGACACCGTCACCAACCTGCACTACCGCCTCTGGAGCGCCGCCAACCACGAACTCGCTCCCTTCTGGGCCACCGCCATCCGCCAGTACAATCTCGCTTCCACCAGCCCATTCGCCCATACGTTGGCAAAGAAGGATGTGGAATAGCGACCTACTTCACCACCACGCCCGCCTCACCGACTTCCCAACCGAGTCCGGCGGCGCGAATGGCAACAGCGGTCGCATTGTCCGGCCATACGGCACTTAGTTGGTCTTTAAAGTAAGTCTCCCAGGTGATCCACTTGCCATTGATCTGCGCCTGCATCACCCACCAGCGTGTTTGCGACATCCAACGCACATCGCTGAGCTGCCAGACGACGGTAAGTTTGCCACCAGGCACCGTTTTGCCAACGACCGGGGCTGGCAGTGTCGATTGACTTAGCCAGGGTGAGGCAGGAGGGATCGCATGCGTCGTGTATGCCCGCTCCTTCGTGTAGGTGCCGATCTTGCCGATGTCCTTGTGCAACGCGCCGAAGTTCCAGTGGAAGTGCCCCGGCGTCATTTTCAGACCACGTTCACGCAGCACGCTCATCTGATGCAAAATTTCACCCGCGTTGCGATCATCACCAACTTTTGAGGTATTCATGCCCGGCCAGATATGACGACCCTGCGTGTTTTGCTCCAGCCACCAGTCATAGTAGGTGATGAAGCCGAGCTTCGGACGATCAATCGTCCAGTAGAGCTGTGGCGTGAAGTAATCGACCCAGCCCTGCTGCAACCATTTGAGCGAATCGGCGGCGAGATCTTCATATGGATCGAGGCCACCTCCCGTTCCCTCCGGAAAATTCGGCCGCCACAGGCCAAACGGGCTGATGCCAAATTTCACATAGCGTTTCTCCGCTTTGATGCCCTCGTAAATGATGCGCACCGTTTCATCCACGTTCTGCCTGCGCCACGCCGTCAGTTCCAGCGAACCACCAGCGGCTTTGTAGCGGCCAAAACTCGCGTCATCGGCAAATTCGATCTTCTTCTTCGCCGCATCGGTGATTGGATATGGATAGAAGTAGTCGTCGATGTGAATGCCATCGACATCGTAGCGCCGCGTCACATCCAGCATGACCGCAATGGCCTGCGCCCGCACCTCGGGCACACCAGGGTCCATCCACCAGTCGATGCCGTATTTCATCGTCCACTCGGGATGCCTGCGGCGGATGTGATCCGCACTCGGCGCGTGTTTCTCGCCCGCAAGCGCTCGAAACGGATTGAACCACGCATGCAGCTCCATCCCGCGCTTGTGCGCTTCCTGAATCGCAAACTCCAGCGGATCCCACAACGGCGATGGTGCAACGCCCATCTGCCCCGTCAGAAACGGCGACCACGGCTCAAGTTTCGAGGCATACATCGCATCGCCTGCAGGCCGAACTTGAAAAATCAACGCGTTCAATCCCACGTTCGCCGCCGATTCGACCATTGTCAGCAACTGCAGCTTCTGCTTCGCCACTGGCAACCCCGGTTCGCTCGGCCAGTTAATGTTCCGCACCGTCGCTATCCACGAGCCACGCAACTCACGCGACGGCGGCGGCACGCTGGTTTGCGCATGCAGCGCGCTTGCGAGGAGAAAAAATGCAAGATAAAGGTTCTCCATCAACATGCGGTGTCGCATGATTGAACCTTGTTTGCCATGTGTCGCTATTTTTTCTATTTCAGAGCGTAGACGTCTCGCTCATGAACCTCCATCTGCATCGTCCTTTTTCACGCCGCACGCTTTTGCGCAGCGCTGGCATCACCCTAGGGCTGCCGTTTCTCGAAAAGATGCTGCACGCCGGCCAGGCCGTGAGCATTCCGCGCCGCATGGTCGCCATTGAGACGAATATGGGCATCATGCCGCAGTTTTTCTTTCCCGAGAAAGCGGGACGTGATTATGCGCTCACGCCGTATCTGGAAAAGATCGCCAAACATCGTGACAAAATGACGGTATTCTCCGGCGTGAGCCTGCCGGGTGTCACCGGTGGCCATCAAGCCGAGCGCTGTTTCCTCACCGGCACGCCCCATCCTGAGCGCGGCGGTTTCCGCAATTGGGTCTCGCTCGATCAAGTCGCTGCCGAGCACATCGGCAACCTCACTCGCTATCCATCCATCCCGCTTGCCATGAGCAGCGAGGGCGGCCGCACCTTGAGTTACACCCGCAGCGGTGCGCCGATTCCAGCGGAGTACAGCCCGCGAAAGCTCTTCCAGCGTCTCTTTGTGCAAGGCAAGGCCAGCGAAGTCGAAGCCAACGTCGAGGCTCTCCGCCAAGGCCGCAGCATGCTCGACTTCGTCAGCGATCAGACCAAGCGTCTGAACAAAACCCTCTCCAAAGCCGACCAGCATCGCATGGACGAGTACTACACCTCCGTTCGCGAGCTGGAGCAGCGCCTTCACTCTGCCGAGGAGTGGGAATACAAACCCAAACCCGTCGTCACATCCGCCGCTCCCAACGATATCGATGACGCACGCGAATTCGTCGCCAAAACCAAGCTCATGTTCGATGTCATGAAGCTCGCGCTCGAAACCGACTCCACGCGCATCATCACGCTCTTCATCGACACGGTGGTCATTCACAATATCACGCATCACGGCAATCGCCCCGAGGCCATCGCCGAGTTGCGCAGTAAAGAAGAAGCCCAGTTTGAAGCCTTCAACGATTTTCTCACTGCGCTCGATGGCACCAAGGAAGAAGGTCAGACCCTGCTTGATCGCACGCAGGTGCTCTATGGCACCCCCATGGGTAGCGCGAACTCCCACAGCAACGTCAACCTGCCCACCCTCATCGCCGGCGGCGGTTTCAAGCATGGCCAGCACCTCGCTTTTGACACCAAGAACAACTACCCGCTGAGCAATCTCTACCTCACGATGCTGCAGCGACTCGGTATCGAGACGGATGAGTTTTCCACTGCGAAAGGCACGATGAAGGGACTGGAACTGGCATGATGAAACCGCTCGCCCTCACTCTGCTCGCCTGCGGCCTGAACGCCACTGAGCCAAAGGCGTTTTTCGACACACATTGCATCGACTGCCACGACGCCGACACGCACAAAGGCAATCTCGACCTCGCCGCGTTCAAGCAAGACCTCGGTGACGCCGAAAACTTTGCGAAGTGGGTGATGATTCACGACAGGATCGAAACCGGTGAAATGCCGCCGAAGAAAAAGGCGCGTCCTTCTGCAGCGGAAATGAAGTCGGTCATCGCGGAACTCGGTGCAGCACTTGTGAAAGCCGAAAAGATCGACGCTGAAGGCCGCACGGGGTTGCGACGGCTCACGCGGGTCGAGTATGAAAATACCTTGCGTGACCTGTTTGATCTACCAGGCATCGCATTGCAGGCTGGACTTCCATCGGATGGCTCGGCGCATGGTTTTGATACGAACAGCGATGCGCTCGACATCTCCCATGTGAACATGGCGAAATACATCGAAGCAGCGGACAAGACGCTCGACATGGCCATTGCCACGCGACCGGAAGCTCCACCGGTGGAGAAGGTGCGGCTCTCGCTCGCGGGCAACTATGAGCCAGACATCCAGATCATGTCGGGCGATGCGATGTTGCTGCGTGATAAGCAACTCGACCCTGACGTGCCGCCTGCGGGCAAATACGCGCATGTGAACCAAGGCGCGCACGAAAGCCTGGGCTTGTTCGAAAAGGGCAGCAGCGTCGGTGTTTTCAAACACGAGGATGAAACTTGGAATGCCTACTTCCGGAAGTTCGTGGCGCTTTATCCGGGCCGCTATCACGTGAAAGCCTCGTATTGGGGCATGTGGTGGGACAAAGGCAAAATCCTGCCTGCGCGCGGTGTTGAAGCGGCGCGCTTGTCCGTGGTGCAGTTCAACGACAATGGCCGCGGTGGTCAGCACCCGAGCTACGTGGTCGGCTACTATGATGCGCCTTCACTGGAGTCAAAGGTGCATGAACTGGACGTGTGGCTGAACACGAAAGAAGGCTTTGGCTACAACTCAGCCTCGCTCGCGCATGTCGTGCTCTACCGTGTGGGGACCTGGGGCCAGGTGGATCGCACCATGGGTTTTACAGGGCCTTGCGTGGTCAGTGATTGGCTGGAGGTCGAAGGCCCCTTGCATGATGTCTGGCCGCCGCGCGGTCATCGTGTGTTGTTTGGCGATACGCCACTAACGGAGTTCAAAGGGGCTCGTCCTCCCGTGCGCAAGCCGCTTAAACAAGAAGTCGTCGGCACGAACAACCGAGCACCACAGGAGAAGGGTATCTGGACGGTGCAGCCAGAACAGCCACTCGTTGAGGCGGATCGCTTGCTCGCAAGTTTTCTGCCCAAAGCCTTCCGCAGACAAGTGACGGAGGAAATTCGCCAGCAATACGTGACTCGGGTCGATGAGCGGCTCAAAGCGGGTGACTGCTTCGAGTCGGCGATGCGCTGGGCCTATCGTGCGGCGTTGTGCTCGCCGCATTTTCTTTATCACATCGAGCCTGTGGGCCGTCTGGATGAACATGCGCTCGCCGCAAGGCTGTCCTACTTCCTCTGGAACTCCGCTCCGAATGAAACTCTCAAGTGTGACCACGCCACCGTCGAGCGCATGCTCAAGGATCCCAAGTCGCAGCGCTTCATCGAAAACTTCCTCGCACAATGGCTCAAACTCAGCGCCATCGCCGCGAATGATCCCGACAAGAAGCTCTACCCGGAGTTCAGCCCGTATCTGCAGGACAGCATGGTCTCTGAGACACGCGCTTATTTTCGCGAGCTAATCGAAAACGATCTTGATGCCGGCTATCTCGTGCAATCGGACTTCGCGATGCTGAATGAAAAGCTCGCCGTGCATTACGGCATCCCCGGTGTGAGTGGGCCGAAGATTCGCCGCGTGAAACTACCCAAAGATTGCCCACGAGGTGGCTTTCTCACGCAGGCATCCATTTTAAAGATCACGGCCAATGGCACCACGACCTCTCCCGTCGTGCGCGGAGCCTATGTGATGGCTCGTCTGCTCGGCAAACCACCCGAACCTCCACCTCCGAACGTCCCAGCAGTCGAACCCGACGTGCAAGGAGCCACCACCATTCGCGAGTTGCTGGACAAACATCGCGCTGACTCGAGTTGCGCCAGTTGCCATGCACAGATTGATCCACCGGGCTTCGCGCTCGAGTCTTTCGATGTCATCGGCGGCCAGCGAGATCGCTACCGCTCGCTCAACGAGAAAGGCGATCCCGCTCCGCGTGGCAGCATCGATCCGAAGATCGGCATCAGTTTCAAACTCGGACCCCAAGTCGATGCCAGCGGCCAAATCTCCGACGAGAAGAAGTTCAGCGGTATCGCCGAATTTAAAACCCTGCTCGCCGCCGACAAGCATCTGCTTTTGAAGAACCTCGCGCAGCAACTCCTGATCTATGCCACCGGCCGCCCAGTCGCCTTCAGCGACCGTGCCGCGCTCAATGACATCCTCAACCGCACCGAGAAGCAAGGCGGCGGCATCCGCACCTTGATCCATGAGATCGTGCTAAGCCCACTCTTCCAGACCCGATGAAATACGCGTTCCTATTCTTTCTCGTCACCAGTCTTCACGCCGATGAAGCCAGACACCGCATCATCGGCCTCAGCGAACCTGCACGTGAGCAGGATCTGCGCACGCAGACCCAGACCATTCCCGGCGTGGATCTCGTTAGCCTCAATTTCGCCACCACCGAGGCCACCTTCCGCTACGAACTCAGTGCGCTCTTCCCCGCCATCAATCCAAAGAAGCCGCCGAACGAAACCGACATCACCCAGAAGCTCGACAGCCTGCTCAAAGCCGCCTCACGCGGGACCTTCACGCTCAAACCTAGGGCCACTTTGCCCGAGGACAAGTTGCATAAAATCGACATTCAAGTCGGCCTTCTCGACTGCAAAGGCTGCCGTTATGGTGCCTACATCGCGATCGCCAAACTCGACGGCGTCGAACACGCCACCGTCAACGAGGCAGGTTTGCTCACCGCGTGGATTGATCCCGCGAAGACGAAGCGTGAGGCTTTGATCGAGGCGCTCAAAAAGGGGCGGTTAGAATTGGTGACCCCATGAAGGCGTTTGTTCTCTTCTATATCACGGCGGTGGGTTTGTTTGCCGCCGAGCTGCCAGACATAAGCACTGTGCCCGCAGATCTCGATGTGCCGACCTTGAGCGAAGGCCCGCCCGCAGCCGGAAAACGCGTTCGCCATGGTCTCAGCGTGCTTTATTTGCCCACAGACTGGAAAGTGGGCGCAAAGATGCCCGTGATCGTCGAACTCGCCGGTAATGGCGGTTACAAGAACAAGTTAGGCGATGTCAGCACTGGCCTTCCCGAAGGCAGTAATCTCGGCTACGGCCTAACTGCCGGACGCGGCTTCATCTGGCTGTGCGTGCCGTATTTGAATGCGAAAGGTGATGAAGTCGCGATCAAATGGTGGGGCGATGCCCCAGCATACGATCCACGGCCGACGCTCAAGAATCTGCGTGAGACGGTGAAAAGTGTCTGTCATGACTTCAGCGGTGATGAATCGAAAGTTGTGCTATGCGGATTCTCACGTGGAGCCATCGCCTGCGGCTATCTCGGCCTTCACGATGACGAAACCGCGAAACACTGGTGCGGATTCTTCGCCTACAGCCACTACGACGGCGTCCACAAATGGCCGTATCCAGGTTCTGATCGCGAATCAGCCCTCGCACGACTGAAACGCCTCGGAGATCGACCGCAGTTCATCTGCGGCGAGGGAACGAATGCGCAGGAGACCGAAGCCTACCTCCGTCCATTGTTGCCAAATGCCGATCTGACCTTCTTGAGCACCGGATTCCGCAATCACAACGACGCTTGGACACTACGTCCGAGTCCTGCTCGTGAAAAAGCCCGCGAATGGCTGCGGCGGGTCACTTCTTCGCGCTGAGCACCGATTCGACCGCTTGGAGGATCGTTTCGATCTCCGCCAGACGTCCGACGCCTTCGTAGCCGCAGGCAAGCATGCCTTCAGCGGGATCTACAAATTGAGCGCCGAAGCTGCGCAGCGTTGCCACATTCTGCAGCGTTGCGGGATGCTGCCACATCTTGCCGTTCATGGCTGGGGCAATCAAAATAGGAGCGCGCGTGGCGAGCGCGATGGCGGTGAGGGCATCGTTGGCGAAGCCCTGGGCCATGGAGGCGAGGATGTTAGCGCTCGCAGGAGCAATGAGGAGCAGATCCGCTTCATCCGCGAGCTGGATGTGACCGGGCTGCCAGCCTTCCTTTTCGGCGAAGAGATCGGTGATGACAGGATTCTTCGACAGCGTGCCCAGCGTGAGCGGCGTGACGAATTCGAGCGCGGATTTCGTCAATACGCACGTCACCGCGTGGCCAGCCTTGGAGAGCTGGCTGGCGAGGTCCGCCGCCTTGTAGGCTGCGATGGACCCCGTGACGCCGAGGATGATGCGGGACATGGGAATGACGATAAACGCGAAAATGAACGCGCAAAGCCCGAACTACGAACGTGCTTGCCTAAACGCCTGCGAGAAAGCACATTCGTGACCCAACCCCCATAGGATGCGCTGCCCCAAATGCGGAAGTTCCCAGGACAAAGTGATCGACTCACGCGAGGCGCGGGAAGGTCATGCCATCCGCCGCCGCCGTGAGTGCATGAAGTGCGATTTTCGTTTCACAACGTATGAACTGGTGGAGCGCGAGGAACTGCGCGTGGTGAAGCGCAACGGTGCGCGCGAGAATTTTAACCGCGACAAGCTGCTGGGTGGTTTGCGCAAGTCCTGTGAGAAGCGTCCCGTGAAGATG
>Ga0114970_10001511_pt1 | contig 17399 bp, 13 predicted proteins | sample M_140205_XF_Meta_FD_87030 | JGI IMG/M metagenome (GOLD analysis project Ga0114970, IMG submission 87030) | Freshwater microbial communities from Lake Montjoie, Canada to study carbon cycling - M_140205_XF_MetaG | ecosystem: Environmental > Aquatic > Freshwater > Lake | place: Lake Montjoie... | reverse complement strand
GACGGTGCTGATGATTGCGGCACACCCTGATGACGAGCGGACGAACATCCTCACGTATTTTGCGCGCGGGCGGCATATGCGGACGGCGTATCTTTCGCTGACGCGGGGCGAGGGGGGGCAGAATCTGATTGGGTCGGAACAGGGTGCGGCGCTGGGCGTGATCCGGACGCAGGAATTGCTGGCGGCACGACGGATTGACGGCGCGGAACAGTTTTTCTCGCGTGCGATTGACTTTGGTTTCACGAAGAATGTTCCGGAAACGATGGAGAAGTGGGGCAGAGAGAGTGCCCTCTCCGATGTAGTTTGGGTGATTCGGCGGTACCGTCCGGACGTGATTATTCTGGGCTTTAGCGGTACGCCCTCCGATGGTCACGGACAACACCAGACTTCGGCAATTCTGGGTAAAGAGGCGTTTGAAGCCGCTGCCGACCCGAAGAGGTTCCCGGAGCAGCTACAGTATGCGCCGGTCTGGAAGGCGCGGAAACTGGTCTATGCAGGTGGCTTTGGGGGCGGCGGGCGCGGTGCTCCGAATGCGAATCCTCAGGCCGGCGCTGCTGGTGGGCGCGGTGGCAGAGGGGGACGTGGCGGCAATGCCGCCGCTCCTTCGGATGGCACATCGGCGACTGGAACTCCGGCAGCTCCTCCCGCACCTCCTGCGCCTCCGATCGCGCCTCCGGCGCAGATTTCCACGGCGGGCTTCAGCACTTTCCTGGGGTATACGTATGACCAACTGGCGAACATTAGCCGGAGTCAGCACCGGAGCCAGGGTTTTGGAAATATCGGACAGGGTGGGGGACGCGGGCCGGGTGGACCTCCAGCCGGGGGACGCGGGCCGGGGGCTGCGCCCGCGACGCCACCGCCGCCACCACCTCCACCTCCGCCGCCACCTGCGGATCTGTTTGCGGATATCGACCATTCGTGGAATCGATTGCCGGGCGGTGGGCCGGTGAGCGAATTGCTGGGCCAGGCGATCAGGGAATACGATCCGGAGCATCCGGAGAAGCTTCTGCCGTTGCTGGGCAGGGCGCGTCCGCTGATTGCAGCGATCAATGATCCGCTGGCCAGGATCAAGCTGGCCGAGATAGATGAACTGATTGCAAGGTGTGCGGGGATCTGGGCAGAAGCGACAACCCGCCAGGCGGAAGTGACGCCGGGTTCGAAAGTGGCGGTTGCACTGGCGATTTATCCGCGTTTGAACGTGCCGGTGGCAGTGGAATGGGTGCAGCCTGAGGGCGTTTGGGATGGTCCGGCGCTGACGAAGTTCCAGCCTCGCGCAGAGGGCGGCGTGACGGGAGCCCTGGAGTTGGCAGTACCGGCGAATCAGGCGTATTCGTCGGCTTACTGGCTGCAGAAGCCGACAATTGGCGAGCGGTATGCGGTGGATAGTCAGATTCTGGCAGGCTTGCCGGAATCGCCCGCGGAACGGGTCCGGATCCGGATGACGGTGGCGGGTACGGCGGTGGAGATTACGCGCAATATCGAGCAGAAAACGGCGTTTCGGGCCGAAGTGGAGAGAATCCACCCTCTAACGGTGGTGCCGGCGGTGGCCGTGAATGTCCCCGTGAGTTCGGCGATTTTCCCGACCGCGGTGGCACGCAAGATTTCCATGCTGGTGCATGCAAATGTGGCCGGAGCAGAGGGAACGTTGCGGCTGGAAATGCCAGCCGGGTGGAAGGCGGCTCCCGCGACGCAGACATTCAAGATCCCGACGGCGGGTGAAGATCGGGAACTGAGTTTTGATGTCACGCCACCTGCGGGGGATTCTGTGGGCCGGATCAAGGCTATTGCGACGGTTGGGGGTAAGGACATCTCGACGGGGATGCAGGCTTTGAACTACCCCCATATTCCGGTGCAGATGTTGTTTCCGCCATCGGAGATTAAGGTAGTTCGCGCGGACATCCAGGTGACCTCGAAGAAGGCTGGTTACATCATGGGCGCGGGCGATGAAGTGCCGGAGTCGCTCAAGCATCTGGGTGTGGAAGTCACGATGCTGAGCGAAGCTGACCTGGTGAAGGGTGACCTGAGCAGGTTTGATGTGATTGTGGCGGGTGTTCGCGCTTATAACGTGCGACCGGATCTGCGTGCCAACCAGGCTCGGCTGATGGAGTACGTGAACAAGGGCGGGACATATGTGGTGCAGTATCAAAGTGCCGGAGCGGATGCGGAGAATATTGGACCGTACAAGATTTCGATTCCGACCGGGAATGGCTTTCGCGTGACTGTGGAAGAATCGCCGGTGACGTTCCCGCATGTGGACAGCCGGTTGCTGCAATATCCAAACCGGATTACGCAGAAAGATTTCCAGGGGTGGGTGCAGGAGCGGGGCTTGTTGTTCGCCACGGAATGGGATCCGAAGTATGAGACGGTGATTTCGGCGGCTGACCCGGGTGAGAAGGCGATGGAAGGTGGGGAGTTGTGGACGCGATATGGCAAAGGCGTCTATGTGTTCTCCACGTACTCCTGGTTCCGGCAGTTACCTGCGGGGGTGCCGGGTGCTTATCGGTTGTTCGCGAACATGATCAGCGCGAAGTGAACAATGCTGAATCTCCATGCGGTCCGCCTCGAATTTCCTTCGGATGCAAATATTATTGTCGGCCAGAGCCACTTCATCAAGACGGTCGAAGACATCTACGAGGCGATGGTGAATACGGTACCCGGCGTGAAGTTCGGGGTCGCATTCAATGAGGCGTCGGGGCCGTGTCTGACCCGGTGTGAGGGGACGGATGACGAACTGAAGCAGGTGGCAGTGGGAATGGTGACAGCCATCGGGGCCGGACATATCTTTGCGGTCGCGATGCGGGGAGCGTTTCCGATCAATGTGCTGGGGCGGATCAAGGATGTTCCGGAGGTCTGCGGGATTTTCTGTGCGACCGCGAATCCGGTGGAAGTAATTGTGGCGGAGACGGAGCAGGGCCGCGGGATTCTGGGCGTGGTGGATGGTTCGTCGCCAAAGGGTGTGGAGACTGACGCCGAGGTGACGGCGCGGCGGGGCTTTCTGCGGATGATTGGCTACAAGAAGTAAAGCTTAGTCGTAAACGAAGTGGAGGGTCTTCTTGAGATCTTCCCAGGATTCGCGCTTGGCTTCCTGATTGTAGGGGCGGAGCAGGTAGGACGGGTGGTAGGTGACCATCAGCGGAATATCGTTCCACTTATGCCACTTGCCACGAAGCTTCGTGACTCCGTCCTTGCCGCCCAGGAGCGCCTTTGCTGCCGTGGAACCGAGCGCGCAGATGGCTTTTGGTTTGATGGCGGATAACTGGCGGAAGAGGAACTGGCCGCAGATCTGCATTTCGTCGGCTTCGGGAGTTCGGTTCTCCGGCGGGCGGCATTTCACCACGTTGCAGATGTAGACATCGGCTCGCTTGAGCGGGATACCTTCTTTGGCGGAAGTGCCTTCGATCATCTGAGTGAGCAGTTGACCAGCACGCCCGACGAACGGTATGCCCTGGGCATCTTCATCGGCACCTGGACCTTCACCGACGAAGACGAGCTTGGTGTTGGGGTCGCCTACGCCGAATACGATTTTGTTGCGGCCCTGGGAGAGGCGGCAACGGGTGCAGTCCCCGATATCTGCGCAAATACGTTCGAGGGTGTCGCCCTCGGGGGCGAGGCCGGGGAGGACTATGTCGGTCAGGGGCATTTCGTTGGTGGGGAAAGGGGGAAGCTCGGGTGGCGGGGGCGCCTGGACCACAGCTTGCAGAACGGCCTCCCGGACTACCGGCTCCGGAGCGGCGGCCACATCCAGCCTGGCGGGGCGGCGATACAGGTCTTTTATGCCGAGGTCGCGGTAGTATTCGAGGCGTTGCTTGAGGTGTTCGGGACTCATGCGCGAAGCCTCGCAAGATGGTCGAGAATACGATTGGCGATCTCTGGCTTGGGGGCTTTCGGGACATCAATGAACTCGCCGGACTTTAGGGCGAGCACGACTTCGTTGTTGTCGGATTCAAAACCGGAGTCGGGGCCTCCGACGAGGTTGGCAACGATCATGTCGCAGTTCTTGGCTTCGAGTTTTCGGGTGGCGTAGTCGCGGAGGTTGGAGGTCTCGGCGGCAAAGCCGATGAGGAGGCGATTGCCTTTGGTTCGACCCAGTTCGGCGAGGATGTCGGACGTGGGAGTCAGTTCCAGGTTCAGGGATGCTGTCGCTTTCTTGACCTTTTCGGGAGCCGCTGCGGCGGGGCGGTAGTCGGCGACGGCGGCGCACTTGATTACGGTGGTTACGTCGGCCAGATTGGCGAAGACGGCGTCGAACATTTGCTGAGCGGTGTGGACGGGGATCACGGCTGCGCCGACCGGCGGTTTCAGGGCAACCGGACCGGAGACGAGCGTCACTCGGGCGCCACGATCCAGGGCCGCCTGGGCGAGCGCGTAGCCCATTTTGCCGCTGGAGCGATTGGTGAGGTAGCGCACGGGGTCCAGAGGCTCCTGGGTGGGGCCTGCGGTGATCAGTATATGTTCGGTAGTCAGATCCCGAAGCGGAGGCTGGAGTGCGGCTTCGACAGCGGCAAGGATGGCCTCATTTTCGGCGAGACGGCCCTGCCCGAGAGTGCCACAGGCGAGGAAGCCGGTACCGGGATCCACAATGTGGTGGCCGCGGGCCTTCAGTAGCTCGAGATTCGCTTGGGTGGCGGGGTGCGCCCACATCTTGTCATTCATGGCGGGAGCGAGGACCACCGGGCCGGTGAAGGCAAGATACATAGTGGAAAGGAAATCGTCTGCCAGACCGTGGGCGAACTTTGCGAGGGTGTTGGCGGTGGCGGGAGCTACCAGGAGAAGGTCATGTTCCTGGGCGATACCTATGTGCTCTACAGAACTGGACAGGGTGGCTTCGGGACTTGCGGAAGAGAAGATGTCGGTGATGACTTTGCGCCCGGTGAGAGAGGCAAAGGTGAGGGGCCGGATGAATTCTTCGGCGGAACGGGTAAGGACAGCCTGGACTTCGTGGCCATTCCGAATGAGCAAACGGGCGAGTTCAGCAGCTTTGTAAGCTGCGATCCCGCCCGTTACACCCAGAACAATGCGCATGAGATGCGGCGCTATTAGATGATCGGCTCGCCGATTTCTTCCATGACCGGCGCAGAAGGAATGTCGTACTTCACCAGACCGCGACGAGCTTCTTCCATCGCGATGACGGTAGGCTTGCGGGAAGAGGTTGGCAGCACGGGGCGGTGGCCGCTCTGCAGCTGCCGGGCGCGCTTGGCCGCGACAATGATGAAACGGTAGGTGCTCTGGTCCGGATCATCCGGGATGGTGCAGTGCAGGTTATTGCGAATGGGCGCGTCAGCCATAATATTTTTCCTTACTGTTTTTTCTCAACCTGATGGAAGGTGGCCAGGATCGGCTTAATTTTCTCTTCCACTTTGATACGCCTGATGCGCTCGGCCCTGACGACCGATTTCAAAGTCTCGGCCGCTTCATCCAGGTCTTCGTTTACGAGCACGTAGTCGTACAGACTGTAATCCTGAATCTCCCGAGCCGCATCAGCGAGACGTCGACGGATGACTTCATCCGAATCCTGACTACGCATCCGAAGACGCTGCTCCAGCTTCTCGCGAGAGGGAGCAAGGATAAAAATTGTTACGGCGGCGGGAATCCGCTCTCTCAATTGTGCCGCACCCTGCACATCAATGTCGAGTACCAGATCGAGGCCTTTATTTTCAGCTATTTGCAGGGCGTCCTGGTGGGTGCCATAGAGATTTCCGAAAACTTCAGCCCATTCGAGGAACTCGTTGCGGTCGCGACGGGCTTCAAACTCAGCTCTGTCGATGAAGTGATAGGCCTCGCCGTCCACCTCATTCCCCCTCGGTTGGCGGGTGGTGTAGGAGACGGAGAACGTCAGATTCCGGACTTCAGCCATCAATCGATTGACCAAGGTCGACTTGCCGGAGCCGGAGGGGGCCGAAATGATAAAGACTGAAGTCATTTGGGTTCGATCACTCTATGTTCAGGGACTGCTCTCTGATTCGATCAATCTCGGCTTTAGCCGCGAGGCCGAGATCGGTAAGGGCGAGGCCCAGTTCTCCGATGCCGCCGGTCTTGGAAAGGATGGTGTTGGCCTCGCGGTTCATTTCCTGAAGGAGGAAGTCGAGTTTCTTCCCGGTTTCCCCTTCGGCTGCGATGAGGGCTTCGGTCTGGGTGGCATGGGTTCGGAGGCGGACAAGTTCTTCGCTGATATCGCTCTTCTCAGCAAGCACGGCGGCCTCTTGGGCGAGGCGGGCGGGGTCGAGGGAGGCACCGGCGAGAAGGTCTGCCAGGCGGTCGCGGAGGCGGTGCTGGAAGTGGGGCAGCGCTCGGGAGCGAATGGCCTCCATCCGGCGAACGATGTCCGCGATGGACTCGGTCCGCTGGCGGATTTCGACTTCGATGGCGGCACCTTCGCGGATACGGAAGGCATCGAGTTCGGCGAGAGCTTCGGCAGCGGCATCGAGCAGGGCGGCATCCAAATCTTCGGTGGACGCTTCTGGTGCCCGGGATTCGAGCATGCCGGGGATACGGAGGGCCTGGTTCAGGTCGGGCTGGGTGTCGAGACCGAACTGGCTGGCGGCGGCACGGAAACTGTCGAGCCAGGCGCGCAGCATGGGTTCGTTAATGACGATGGACGATGAGTTGCCCCCGGCACGCTTGAAATGCACCATCACCTGGACGTGGCCACGGGTGAGGCGTTTGCGGAGGGCGGAGCGGAGGGCAGGCTCGGCGGAATCGAGTTCCACGGGCATGTGGAGGTGCAAATCGAGGCCCTTATGGTTGACAGACTTGATGGAAAGGGTGAGTTCGCCCTGGGGAGTGGATCGTGAGACACGGGCGAAGCCGGTCATGCTGCGGATGGGCATGAACTGAAGTATCGATTATTGCATCCTGAAATGAATATGGCGGAGACCGGGGTTCCGGTCTCCGCCATTGGATGATTCTGCGGCCGTTTAGAAGCTGAAGCGAAGCTGCAGGCTGATCTTGCGGTTGGAGGTGCTGTTGCCGCCGCCGAAGGGACCAAATCCACCCGCGAGGGCGCGGTACTGGCCGAAGTACGGGGATGAGAGGTCGCCACTGGGCGGCGCGTAGTTCACCTTGTTGATGGCGTTGTTGGCGTTGATACTGACCGTGAGGTTGTACTTGAACCCGGTCTGGGCACCGCCGAACATTCCGGGAGGGGGGCCACCACCACCGGGGCCACCACCACCGCGCATCCCGCCACCGCCAACTCCGGGAGGGGGACCGCCACCGCCGGGCCCCATCATGCCTCCGTTTTGCGGGCCGGATTCACCCTTACGGCCAAAGGCCCAGGTACGGGAAAGACGGAGGCTGATGCTGACATTCGAAGGGCCACGACCGGAATTGCGGTCAATGGAAGTCCCCGGGGTGGGATTGAGGTTGAAGCAGCCGAAGTCGGGGACGAACTTCAGTTCGGTTCCGGTGCACGCGGGTGCGGAATTCGAGGTGAGCGAAGGCCTGATGTTGGTTGACCCGGTACCGAAGGGGTCACGACCGGTGGTCAGGTTGTAGGGCGCACCGCTCGACATGGAGACGAAGGGGTTGAGCGATACCTTCCACGGCATGGGCACGCTGGTGCCCATAATGGCGCGGTGGCGGATATCGCCGAAGGAGGACGGGCCCCATTCGGCGCGCAGGTTGTAGGGATCAGCGGGTTGGCCTTCGTTGTTCGAACGGCCATAAGAGAGCTGGTAGAAGCCGAAGAGGAAGACCTTTTTGTAGTTCAGGTTCGGACTGAGCGAGAGCTGGTTGTTGCGGCTCAGGCCGGCGGACTCGGTGAGGTTCCGGATCACGCGATCACCGAACGGATACGCCCCGCTAATGGGGGTATTGATATTGCGCGTGTTCAGGAGGTGAACGCCACGGGTGGTGGTGTAGTTGGCGCTGAGGCGCAGGTACTTGTTGATCTGCCGGTCCAGACCGAGGTTTGCCTGCCACTGCCGGGGAGCGCGGATACCGCTATACAAGGGCTGCAGGCGCTGGGGCTGCTGGCCGGAAGCGAGCGAGGACAGGGAAGGCAGGGTGGGGAAGAAATCCGGATTGAGAATCAGGTAAGACTGCTGAGTAACACCGTTAAAACGCTCGGCGCTGAGAGTATTGTTCGCGGAGACACGGTCAAAAAAGGTACCGAGGCCGGCGCGGAGGACGGTCTTGCCCTGTTTGCCCCCACGGGAGTCGATGCCCCAGGCTATGCCAATGCGCGGGGCCCAGTTCGAGTTATCGCTGATGTTGGTCTGGGTTTCGTACCGAAGGCCGTAGCTGAGGGTGAAGTTGGGCCTGATGCGCCAATCGTCATTAAAGAAGAAGCCGATATCAAAGAGGCTGACGGAGGTGAGGGGCGTTCCGGCAGACAGGCTGAACTGGGTTGCGCCGCCTCCGAGGGCGCGGATTTGGGCGGTGCTCAGGTTCCGGGCCTGCAGCTGCAGCGTGCGCTGGTAAACCTGCAGGGCGGTCAACTGGATGGACGTTCCGGCGATGGCGGCGAAGTTGGAATCGAGTTGTGGAGCGCGGCCACCGAGGAAGCTGAAAGTTCCATTGAAGTTGCTCTGGGAGGTGCTGTCGAGGGAGGAGTTGCGGAGGCGGAGGCCAGCCTTCATCAGGTGGGTGCCGTGGGTCAGCGTGGAGATATTGGCCAATTCGAAATTGTTCTGCGAAGTACCTGATCTGCCGACCGGGCTGCTGCCGCTGCTAAAGGCACCCTGCACGTTGAGCGTGGGGGTGGTACCGGTGGCAACGGTTTCAAACTTCGAGCGAATGTACTGGAAGCGCGTTTCGTTCACCATATTGGCGTTGACGATAGCGGTCTCAGTCAGCTGCAGGGATTGCTCGGTATTGGAACTGTCGTTCGCGAGGGACTCCAGGCTGAAGTCACCGATGCCTTGTTTCTGAGAAGTACCCCGGCTGAACTGATAGCGAGCCACCAGCGTGTTGGTCGCGTTCAGGGTGTAGTCGAGGCGGGGCGTGATGCTGGTCCGGGTCTGGGGGGTGGTGACGGCGCGATTGACGGTCTGGGGGTTGAACGAGGAATCGAGGTTGGTGGCGAGGATGAAGGCGTTTTCCGTGATATCCCGACGGTCAAAATCGAAGCCAAACGACGATTTGTTCTTTTGGATGGGGCCGCTGAGATTCGCTCCGAGGAAGTTTTGCCGGTACGGAGGCAACGCGGTCGCGAGCAGGGGACTGCGTGCGTTCAGGTGCTGGTCGTTGTATTGGAAAAACGCCTGACCTCGAATCTTGTCACTGCCGGGCCTGGTGAGGATTTCAATACGCCCGAAGCCAGGACGGTCATACTCGGCTGAGAAAGGGTTGGAATTGAGGCGGATCTCGCGAATGGAAGACTTCGGGGGGAGTTGGCCGCCGGAGAAGCCGTCAATGAAGATCTGGCCGCCGCCGGGCCCCGCGCCGGGACCCGCCATGGCCTGTAGTTGCTGGGAGAGTTCGTCGGGGTCATCGGAGAGTGCCGCCAGTTCTTTTTCTTTGAGAACCAGCGCGCCACCGTTGTTCGCTGCATCGGCAGTGACGCTGTTGGCTTCGTCTTCCACGTTGAGGACTGTGGCGTCAGCCAGAATCTGGAGCTGGGCGTCGAAGACCATCTGCGCAGTGATTTCCACGTCGCGACGTTCGGTGACGGTGAAGCCTTTAGCGATAACGCGAAGTTGATATTTACCGGCAGTCAAAGTGGGAAACGCATATTGGCCACCACTGTCTGTGGTGCGGCGCTGCTCGCCGCCGGGGCCGCGCAGTTGGACGACGGCACCGGGTACCGAAGCGCCGGAGGGATCAGAAACAGAGCCGCGCAGCCCAGGTCCGGTTGGAGCCTGTGCGAGGGCGGAAGGCAGAACCGCAAAGAAGAGTGCGACCAGCCCAGAGACACGTAGAGTGTTCAAGTTCAGCATTATCAAGATTCCTATGTTTTCTGCGTACGTTACTGTGGGGTTCGGGCTGGGTTAAGGGGTCATGCCGGAGAGATCGAAGCCGCCCATGCCGCCACCCATGCCGCCCATGCCTCCGCCCATACCCTGAGCGCCGCCCATACCGCCACCCATGCCGCCGGGAGCACCACCGCCACCTTGGCGACCGCCGCCCTGGGATGCCATGGCCGAGGCCTGCGCCATGCGGATGATCATGCCGGCGTTGCCGATAAGCGTAATGGCGGTCAGTTGGTCGGGTTTACCGGTTTTAGTACTGGAAACGATGATGCTCTGACCGGGCTTGAGAGCGTCCACGGTGGCAAGTGGCATCATTTCAATCATTTGATTGACATCGGGCATACCGCCACGTCCACCCATACCGGCAGGCCCGCCAGGGCCACGTCCCATACCGGGGCTACCGGGAGCAGCGCCCGCCGGAGCACCAGCGGGTGCGGCCCCTCCGGGACCACGACCGGCCATGCCAGCAGGCGCACCCATGCCACCGAAATCGGGGAGAGCCTTGACCTGCGAATCCGTGGTAAGTTTCACCACAAATGTCTTTTGCGTTCCCAGTTCCTTCACCGTCAGTTCTTTGGCCGCCACGTCGATGGAGACGATTTCGCCGGCGCGAGTCTGGAAGGTGCCGAAGACCAGTTCGTCGGCCTTGACAGCGAGGCCATCGGCGGATTTCTCCCCTCGGGCGCGGACTTGATCGCCGACCCCGATTTCGGCCAGCTTACCGGGCTTGGCATCGAGGAACTTCACACTATCGGGAGCGTAGCGCTTGAGATTGGCGTTTGCCGAAACGGTAACCGTGGCAATTTTCTCTTCGCCGCCGACCTTCAACTTGAGGAGAAGCTGGTCTCCATCTTTTTTGGTCACAACGCCGGAGATCCCGCGGGTTGTCCATTCCTGACGATCCTTGTCGTTCTTCTTCGAGATGTCGGTGGCCGCCATGACGATGATGCGGCGAAGGTCGGTGGTGCCCGGTTCGAGAGCCACCAGAACGCGATCCCCAACGGCGACATCCCCAACGGAAATGGCTTCTGCCTTCTTGAGATCCTTTTCACCGGGGGCGATACGCTGCACAACCGTAGAGCCGGAAACTTTCGCCGAGACCGCTTCACCCGTGTCGGGCTTGACGACGATTTCGGCGGTCTCGGGCTTCAGCGCGGAGATGCTGCCGACAAACTGGCGGACCTGGGCAACCGCGGAGGTGGCCAGCAGACAGGCAAGGAAAAAGCTCTTCATGACTCTGAGTAGACGATGAAACGAGGGCTTTCGAGTCTGAACATTTGTAAACCAGGGGTGCGGTTTACAAAGCTTTGCAGAGGAGGGGGTCAGGGCTTAGTCGGAGGGCGCCAATTGGCCAGGTTACGCCCCAGCCAGGCAATAGCGGCAGTTGCGGCGAGGATTAGCGCGAACTGCCACCACATTTGGTTCAGCGCACACCAGCCGAGTCCGGCGGCGGCGGCGATTAGAAAGAAGCATCCACAAGCGCACATAAAAAGAAAAAGGGGCACGGTGTTGAACACCGCGCCCCTAATTAATTACAACCGAATTACAGACCGGCAGCAGCGCTGAGGGCAGCGGCTTTGTCAGTCTTTTCCCACGTGAAGGTCTCTTCGTTGCGACCGAAGTGGCCGAACGCAGCAGTCTTCTTGTAGATGGGACGACGCAGTTGCAGCGTCTCGATGATGCCGCGGGGGGTGAGCTGGAAGTTGGCGCGGACGATTTCCGTCAGCTTGCTCTCCGCGATCTTGCCGGTGCCGAAGGTATTGACCAGGAGCGAAACCGGATCCGCAACACCAATGGCGTAAGCGAGCTGGACTTCCGCACGATCTGCCAGACCGGCAGCTACAACGTTCTTGGCGATGTAACGCGCCATGTAGCAAGCCGAGCGGTCAACCTTTGTCGGATCCTTACCCGAGAAAGCGCCACCGCCGTGACGGCCCATGCCACCGTAGGTATCCACGATGATCTTGCGACCGGTAAGACCGGTGTCGCCATGAGGTCCGCCGATAACGAAACGGCCCGTTGGATTGATATGGTACTTGGTGTTTTCGTCCACCATGTCCTGCGGAACAACGGTGTCAATGATGTACTTGCGGACATCGGCGCGGAGTTGTTCGGTGGAGACATCATCACCGTGCTGGGTGGAGATAACAACGGCATCGATGCGGACAGGACGGCCGTCCACGTATTCCACGGAAACCTGGCTCTTGCCATCCGGGCGGAGGTAAGTCAGTTCACCGGAGTTGCGGGATTCGCTGAGGCGCTTGCAGAGCAGGTGGGCCAGTTGGATTGGGAGGGGCATAAGCTCCGCCGTTTCGTTGCTGGCGTAGCCGAACATGAGGCCCTGGTCGCCGGCACCACCGGTATCCACACCCATCGCGATGTCAGGGGACTGCGTCTGGATGACATTGATGATGCCGCAGGTGTTGGAATCAAAGCCGAAAGCGGCGTTGTTGTAGCCGATATCGCTGATGGCCTGACGAGCCAGCTTGGGAACGTCGATATTGCCGTTGAAGGTGATCTCACCGGAAACGATGCAAAGGCCTGTCGTGATGAGGACTTCGCAAGCCACACGACCGGTCGGGTCCTGCGCCAAAACGGCGTCGAGGACGGCGTCGGAAATCTGGTCGGCCATTTTATCCGGGTGGCCTTCTGTGACGGACTCGGACGTAAAAAGATACTTTTGAACTTCTGCCATGAATTCTCCGGTTTGTGAGTAGAAGACTGCTGCGTGGACCTGCGAGAGGCGACGTTCCGCCAGTTCACAAGATTTGATTGTAGCGAACGGGGCAATCTGGCGGCAAAGGTCGGCATGGGAGACAGCAGACCTGCGCTGTGCTGTGTCAAAATGGTGAATGACAGGAGAACCCCGGCCGAATGGCGTCGCACAGCAGAGTCTTGAATGCAAGAGAACGTGGCATTCTGCACCTGATTGTGCGCGGTTACATCGAGAACGGCGAGCCTGTCGGCTCCCGGACGCTGTCCAGAATGCGGGACCTGGCGCTGAGCCCGGCCAGTATCCGGAATGTAATGGCAGACCTGGCTGATGAGGGTTATCTCGCCCAGCCGCATACCTCAGCGGGCCGGATCCCGACAGATAAGGCTTTTCGCGATTACGTGGAAACAGTCCCGACATCAACGGTGGCTACCGGCGAGCAGCGGCAGATGTTTTCCACTATTCAGAATGCAGAGACGCTGGAAGAACGGGTAGAGAACGCTTCCCGCGTGCTGGGCCAGATGACGCGCAACGTCGGCATTGTGACAGCGCTGCCGCGGTCGAGCCAGGAACTGGAACACCTGGAGCTGGTGGGGTTGTCCGACCAGCGAGTGCTGATGATTGTGGCAACGCGGGATCGACTGGTACGGAACCGCGTGGTGCGAGTGGACCGGCAACTGAGTCCGGACGACCTGGCTGCGATCCGCAATTACGTGAATATCAACTTTGCAGGCTGGACGCTGGACCGTGCCAGAACCGAACTGCTGCGACGAATTGAAGAAGATCGTGCTCTTTATGATGCGATGCTGCAACAGCTTGCCGTGCTTTGCCATAAGGGGCTGCTGGCCGTGGATCAGGATCCGCATGTAGCGATGGATGGAGCCTCGAACCTTGTGGGCATTGATCTCCACCTGACCCGGGAGCGGATGCGGGAGATTTTCCGGGCCCTGGAAGAAAAGGCTGGAGTGGTCGCGATGCTGGACCGCTTCCTGGAATCGGCGCGGGGCGAAGTCGGTATCCAGGTTGGGCTGGAGGCTGTAAATCCGGCCATGAGTGAACTGAGCCTGATTGGAATCACCATAGACCTGCCGTCCGGAGTGAGAACCCGGATGGCGGTACTGGGGCCGATGCGAATGGATTATGAGCGCGTCGTCTCCGCCGTGAGACAAATCGGGGCGGTGTTCGGTAGTCTGTAGCGCGGTGGTGGAGAAGACGAGTCGATTGTGTCCGGCCCCCGCGATGTTAATCTGAAATCAGAGTGAACCCCGAAACAAATACCGTCGAGAACGAATTTAACGATACTGCGGCATCGGAGAATCCAGCGGCCCAATCGCCCGAAGCAGATAAGCTGCGAGCTGAGCGCGACGAATTGCGCGATCTGCTGGTCCGTCGGCAGGCGGAGTTTGATAATTTCCGCAAGCGCACGGAGCGGGAGCGCGCGGAGTACCTGCAGTGGGCAGGTATGGAAACAGTGAAGGACCTGATTCCCGTGCTGGACGATTTTGAACGCGCGCTGAAAGTGGAAGGCGGCAGTTTGGAATACGTAAAAGGCGTGGAGATGATCAACACGCGGATGGTCGAGACGCTGAAGAAGCTTGGCCTGGAGCCGATTGAAGCAGTGGGGAAGACTTTCGATCCGCACCAGCACCAGGCAATCGAGCGCGTGGAAAGTGACGCGGTGCCCGACAACACAGTGCTTGGCGAGTTCCAGCGTGGCTACAACTTCAAAGGCAAGATGCTGCGGCCTTCGATGGTGAAGGTCTCCGTAAAACCCTAAGTATTTTTCCGAAATAAACCGTACATGCCGGCCACCAAACGCGATTATTATGAAGTGCTCGGCGTTCCCCGCACAGCGGGTGAGCAGGAACTAAAGAGCGCCTACCGCAAGCTTGCGCTGCAGTATCACCCGGACCGAAATCCGGATGATGCGACTGCGGAGGAGAAGTTCAAGGAAGCGGCTGAGGCTTATGGTGTCCTGTCCGACGCCCAGAAGCGCGCCGCCTATGATGCCTATGGCCACCAAGGCCTTTCGGGGATGTCCGGCGGGGCTGGCTTCGACCCGAATAACATGGATCTGGGCGATTTGCTCAGCCAGGTATTTGGTTTCGGCGATGTATTCGGCCAGCAGCGCGGGGGCGGTCGCAACCGTCCCGTTAAAGGCGACGATATGCGGTATGACCTGACGATGGGCTTTGAAGAAGCCGCGTTCGGGAAGGCCGTGGAAATTCAGGTACCGAAACTGGAGCCTTGCGGACGATGTTCCGGGAATGGGGCAGAACCGGGGAGCAGCTCCATCACCTGCCCGGCATGTCAGGGCCGCGGCGAACAAATTTTCTCGCAGGGATTCCTTTCGGTCCGCCGGACATGTTCACACTGTGGCGGGGCCGGCAAGATCATCAAGAACGTGTGCCGGGATTGCCGGGGCGAGGGTTACAAACACGTCAACAAGCGCCTGAAGGTGACGGTTCCGGCCGGAATCGGGGACGGCAACCGGTTGCGCGTCACGGGCGAAGGCCAACCCGGGACCAACGGTGGTCCGAATGGAGACTTGTACGTCTTTTTTTCGGTAAAGGACCACCCTGTCTTCGAACGGCGCGAGAATGACCTGCACTGTTCGGTGCCGATTAATATCGCACAGGCGGCGCTTGGCGATGAGATCGAGGTCCCCACGCTGGAAGGTCCGCACAAAATGCAGATCCCTGAGGGTCTCCAGAGCGGGGCCGAGCTACGGGTCCGAGGCCGGGGTGTTGCGGAAGTCAATGGTCGGGGCAAGGGAGATTTGGTGGTGCACATCACCGTAAAAACCCCGACGAAACTGAACAGAGACCAGCGCAAATTGTTTGAACAACTGGCGGCGACGCTGCCGGTAAACAACGAACCGCATGAAAAGGGCCTGCTCGACAAAGTTAAAGATTTGTTTTCTTAGGCTTCCGGGATTGCCTGAAGGAGAGCGGGGTTAGATAATAGAGCATTGCCCCCCTCCACTACTGTTCGCGTTCCGGGTTCCAGCGCCAATCTGGGGCCGGGCTTCGATGCGTTGGGCCTTGCCCTGCAGGTGCATCTGGAGTGTAGATTCTCCGTTGCGAACCGCCTGGCTATTCAGGTCCAGGGGCGCGATGCAGCCATCATTTCCAAAGGTCCGGACAACCTGATCTGGCAGACCGCACTTGCGGTCGCCTCGCGGGCCCACCGACCGCTGCCGCCCATAGACCTGCTGATTCACAACGAGATTCCCCTTGGCAAAGGTCTGGGTTCCAGCGCTGCGGCCCTGCTGGCAGGGGTTGTGATCGCGGAGCGACTGCTGAACCTGGGCTGGAAGCATGGGCGAATCCTGAACGAGGCGGCGCGGATTGAGGGGCACCCCGATAACGTTGCAGCCAGCGTGTTGGGCTCCATTGTGGCCAGCGCCGTTGATCCGGGTGGCCTGACCCGTTCGGTGCGACTGGAGATGCCTCCGGAATTCGACGCCGCCGTCATCGTCCCCAACTTCCAGTTGCCGACAAAAGAAGCCCGCGCGGTCCTGCCGGATTCGTACTCCAAGGCGGATGCGGTGTTCAATATTCAGCGTGCCGCGCTTTTGATTGCCGCGCTGGCTACGGGCGACAAGAACGCTTTTCCAACCGCGCTGGACGACCGATTACATCAGCCCTTCCGCGCCAGTCTTGTCCCCGGGCTTTCTGAGATCCTGCGGCTGCGTGCCCCTGGTCTGCTGGGCTGCGCACTGAGTGGTGCCGGGCCGGCGGTGCTGGTTTTCTACGAGCGGGGCTGCGACCAGGTTACAGATTTGATCCGGCAAGTCTTTGCCCTGCACGGCTGTACTACGGAACTGATTGGCGGCGGCATTTGTAAGACCGGACTTGAAATTTATTAGAGGTTTACAACGATGAACAACCAAGTTTTTGGCAAAGCAGCCGCGTGGCTCGAAAGTCTGGGACTCCCGTCAGGTGACCCGATTCCGGCACCAACTTCGACCCTACGCTTCCCGGACGGCGGAGAGTACCGGATCGAGATCCCCAGCACGGAGGGCCCGCGCTGCCTGGCTGCTGTGATTGCCGAGTGCAATGTGCGCAAGGTCCCGCTGCATCGGGTAAGCCAGGGCAGCGGCATCATGCTGATGACCGACAGCGAGATCATTGAAATGCTGACCCTGGGTCGCGAGGCAGGCGTGGAGGTCAATCTCTTCATCGGACCACGGGCCACTTTCGACATTGGAGCGCAGGTGTTCGCCCCGGCAGGCAAGGCGCTGGGCCTGAGTGCTCGGGGAGCCGACCAGACGCGCTTCGCGCTGGAAGATCTGCAGCGCGGTGTGGAACTCGGGCTGAAGAGTGTCCTGGTGTCTGATCTCGGGGTACTGCAGGTTATCGGCAAAATGAAGCAGACGGGCGACCTGCCCTCTGACCTCATCGTTAAGACCTCGGTCATGATGGCCCCGTGCAATCCGGTGTCCGCCCGTATTCTGGAAGACCTTGGGGCCACGACGATCAACATCCCGTCGGATCTGACGATCCCGCAGATTGCTTCCATTCGTGCCGCCATTAGTGCCCCGATTGATTTTTACGTAGAGGCTCCCGACAACATTGGGGGCTTCCTGCGTTATTTCGAGATCCCGGAACTGATCCGCGTGGCTGCCCCCATTTACCTGAAGTTCGGGCTACGCAATTCGCCGGACGTGTACCCCGCCGGCACACATCTGGAGAACACGATTCTGGCGCTTTCGAGGGAAAGAGTTCGCCGGGCACAACTCGCGATGGAGACAATCGCCCGGTACTGTCCTG
>Ga0114970_10001510_pt1 | contig 17400 bp, 16 predicted proteins | sample M_140205_XF_Meta_FD_87030 | JGI IMG/M metagenome (GOLD analysis project Ga0114970, IMG submission 87030) | Freshwater microbial communities from Lake Montjoie, Canada to study carbon cycling - M_140205_XF_MetaG | ecosystem: Environmental > Aquatic > Freshwater > Lake | place: Lake Montjoie... | reverse complement strand
TCCATGCCAAGTTTATTACCTGTGGGAGGACTATCACAATACTTTTTAATAATGGCATCTAACCACTTGTTCTTATTCAATGATGCACCACTCAAGGTGTCTTGTCTGTAAGCATTTGCTCTATACGGTTCAATGGAAGGAGAAGTATTACCCCTAATAATAGAACTTGAAGCATTAGGAGCAATGGCGAGCATATGACTAAAACGCCTCCCAGTACCACTAGCGTCAGGCGCTTCACCACGTTCAGAACCCAATTGTAAATTCGCTTCATCTAGTTTACCTCTAATGTGTTGGAATATTTGTTTATTTTTTCCTACAGCCAGTGCTGATTCCCATGGTGTATTATTTTTTTGCAAATAGGCGTGCCATCCAAGAGCGCCGATACCGATGCTTCTTTCACGCATGGCTGAGTATTTTGCACGCTGAACGGCGGCAGGCGCATTATCAATAAAATACTGAAGAACATTATCAAGCATTTCTGCAATATCACGAAGGAAATTAGGATCCGTTCTCCACTCATCATAGTACTCCAAGTTAACAGAAGATAAACAACAAACTGCCGTGCGGTCTTTGTCTGTTGGTAAAATAATTTCACTACACAAATTTGATTGTTTGATTGATAGGCCTAGTTTCTTTTGAAACTCTGGCATCATACGATTGCTTGTATCAATGAAATGTAGATATGGTTCACCTGTTTGCATACGCATTTCAAGTATGCGCTGCCACAATTCTCTTGCAGGTATTGTATCTCTCACTTCTTTATTGTGTGGGTCTTTTAGTTCCCATGTATCATCAAACTCAGGGTCAAGCATACACTGTTCAATGATATGCATGAAGTCATCTGTGATATTAATGCCATGATGTAAATTCAGGCAACGCATATTCTGGTCGCCTGTTGGTTTACGCATCTCTAAAAATATGAGAATATCCGGATGACTAATGTCAAGGTAAGCAGCGTAGGAACCACGGCGAGTCCTACCTTGTCTATAAGCGAGAGATGATGCGTCATATGTGCGAAGGTGGGGCATAACTCCAACCGACTTATCATCCGCTGAACGAATTCCAATACCAATTCCAACTCCTCCGCCCAGCATACTGAGCCAATTTACTTCCGCGAGAGTACTAACCAAACCTTCAGCACTGTCATCGAGATAAGGTAAAAAACAAGAAATAGGAAGACCACGCTTACTGCGACCAAAGCTAAGAATGGGAGTAGAATAAGAAAGCCAATGCTTGGATGAGTACTCATAAAGTCTCTGTGAATGCTTCTCATTAGTGCCAAACGCTTTGGATACATATGCGAACCTTTCCTGAGGAGAAACCTCATCTTCTGTCATATAACTTTCTTTTAATCGTTTAATTCCCAATTCATCAAATAAACTATCTCTAGTATAATTGACATTAATCCCATGGACTACATCTTTAGTCATTCTTACTCCAATTTTTATTATTTTACTGATTCAAAAATTTGTTTTTGAATTCGATACCATTCAACCCATGCATCATTTTTGACTGCACATTCATAATATGTCGTATAATTTATTGCTACTGTTTTAGATATATCACTTAGCTTAGCATCTTCTTTTAATTTTTCAAGTTGAGGACACTTATTTAAAAGGCTTTCGGGTACATCTGGAAATTTTGCAGTAACAGGAACTGTTGTAGAACAGGCTGTTAATGTAACAGAAAATAAAACTAAAGTAAAATACTTAAATATATTCATTTTGGTTGGTCTGCAGCATCATTATGTGCTTTGATAAATTCTTTAGGGATCTCACAAATACCACCTGGTGCAAATTTTGTATCATATTTAACTATCTCTCTGTCCACATATGTAACAATATCATTACCTCGTCTAGTAATGTATTCGGTTTTCCTTACAATCTTTTCCACAATTTTTATATTTTCTTTTGCAGATTCTACCTCGGCTTTTGCTACTTTTTCTTCCATTTCTCTTACTCTAGCTTCCCATACAGCATTATTTACTAAACCGCCCTCAAGGAAAAGACCTAGTGCTACAAGTATATAGCCTATTATTTTTGCGGGGATTGCGTAGGTTCGAATGAAGGGAAGGAACCCAAGAAAAGTACTCGCAATTAAGGTTATTATACCTGTTGCGAGTATTGCATGAAAAATCCAATTAGGAAGAAAAGATAGTATCCACATAACTTATATATCTAATTGCAAATCTTTAGTTAGCGGAAAAATCTTAGAAATAGCCTCAGCGCATGCTTTTGCAACTTCAATATGTTCTTTTTGTGTGCCGTTTTCGGACCTGAGCTGAATATAGTGTATCCAACTACGTAAAGTCCCAGCCATATAAAGACGACTTTCCATATTACCCTCGGGTAATACCGCCCTTGCTTGTTCTTTTGCAATACCGTTACTGATAGCCCATTTATATGCATCCATAGATGCTTTTATTACACCTTGTTGTTTTTCTTTCCATAAACGGTCTAATTCTCTATCCTCTGAATTAGTATAATCTAAATCTACAGAATTTTGTCTGTTTTTCTGATCCTGTTTACGAGCATCACGTACGACAAAATTTAAATCTTTTGTTGGATCAGCATATCGTTGACTATATTCCTGAAATGAAAACGACCTATGCCGTAACATTTGTCTTGCAATGTCTCTTGTCGTTTCAATCTCAAGTGTAAGAGAAACCATTTCCAAAGGAGACCAATGCTTATTGGCAATAAGATATCTAATTAACTTCTCAGAAGTATCCTTGTTGCTTTGATTAGATGGATTTGAAACTCTAGCACAAAATGCTACGAGTTCTGTCATATTCTCTGCAAAGTATTCTGCGGGTTGGGAGTATGAGTGTAATTTAACTTTCAACGCAAAACACCATCCCATCTATATGTTCTCATTGGCTTCTCTTGTTCATATTTTATTGCAGCTTGCCATGCCCGCCATAGTAGTTCTCTGACTTCAGCAGTTGGTATTTCTCTTAATTCAAAGGTATCAAATAACCAAGTATCAAATGCTTGTTTATTGTTATCCATTTAATCCCACAATCCTTCGTAGTATTTACCAAACAATCTAAAGCCATTTTTTATTCTATCATGCTGCACTTTCATGCCTTCATAGTCACACGTATAAGTGTCCTTAGGGCCTTTATCCATTTTAAAAAACTTGTGATCGCCTTTTGGCACTTCATTCCCGTCCTTGTCCACCGGCACCCACTTAATATCGTGTTCACCTGAAGAAAATTTATCGTCTGAATGATCGTCATTTTTGCATTCAAATGCAAAAATCATTTCATCCATTACCCAGTCCCACCGTTTGAAGTGGTTAGCATCGGTATCCCATTCATTTTCTTTAGGCGGGGCTGATGTACTTTTCAATTCGTCTGGCACATCCTCGTCATCGACAAAGGGTGCACCATGTTTATCTTTTTTAAGTTGTTTTAGCATTGGCAAAATGATATATGCCAATGTGTGATCCATCGACCAAGTATCCCAACGATCAATTTTTACATAATTAATTTTAGGATCAACGATATCAAGAAACTTTTGTACCAATGTCATTGGCTTTACTAACCAATTGGTATAGTGTTCATTTTCATCATCGTATAAATCAAATTTTGGATCGGTCCACTTCTTCCAGAAAAGAACTTTCTCCATAATTATATATGGAGAAAGCCAGTGACCCTTGTAATTGTTTATGTAAACTTTCATATTTCCTGTTCACCCTCTTTGGTAAAGAATGTATTGATCTTATGCTCATCGCTCCATGCTCTTGCATAATCATTGTCCTCATCGCACATTTTTAATGCATCTTCCTCGGACACAACCCGATGATTAACAATTTGTTCGCCTAAGTGTTCTTGACTGAATTCCTTTGCTTCATGCATGACCACGGTGTCCATAGCCCATTCTTTTTTACCCTTTGGTACTTGAACCATATAGCGTTGACGGAATGTACTAACACATTCAACTAATACCCATTCTTTTTCTTGTTTCCTCAACAACCAAGAACCATCTTTTTGGTCTATCCATTCTAAAGTGTCGCCAATTTCCCAACCTGTCTCATCAAAAATTTCGTTATCTAATGGTAAAATTAATTCACCTGTTTCTGGATCTGTAACTACTGTAACAATCGCGGATTTCATATTTAGCACCTTTTCCATTCTGTAAATTTCATTTTAGCTTCTAAACCTGAAAATATATTTTTTGCTACAATTTTGGCAGCATCAATACCATTTTCAACCATTTCATTTATGTCCTTTTCTTCAATGTTCTGAGGCCATATAACCACATTATAATGCCGTTCTATAACCTTGTCAAGCACTCGGACAACATCCTTATTCCTCGGTTGGTTATCAATAATCATAACCAATTTATCTTTTGGCAAATCTAATAATTCCATTTTACCGAAAGATGTACCACCTACTGCGATTGCATTTGGTAAAAACAAACTATCCAATGGACCCTCAGTTACATAAATTGGTTTGTTTTTATCAACCTCATTCATTCCAAATATCAAGGCATCGTCCTCTTTAATTTTAATAACCAAATATCTTAAGGATTCTCCTCGCAATCCTCTGCAAGTTACTCCTGAGAGTTGACCAATATTATTATAAAAAGGAATAACTAACCTAGGTTCTTCTGTTGTTATTTTGTCTTTATATTTATCAGAAAGTTGCACGATGTGCTTTATGTTGGAAATAAAGTACAAACGGTTGAACATTGTCTTTGGGATCTTTCTTTTAAGACAGAACTGAACTGCTTCATTGTCTTCGGGTAAAGTATCAAGCCTATCTAATAACCTATCTAATAATGTCTCTTCCTTCTTCTCAAAAACAGGCTCTTCCATTCTAAATTTGTCTTCAATCTTTTGATGCGGCTTGTTCATAGGCAAGCCTTCATTATATCGTTCCATTATATATTGGTTATACTGAAAACCATCTAGTTGTTTTAGGAATGAACCAAAGTGCATGGACACACTACAATTATGACACTTATAATATAAATCATTTTTGGCAACATAAAAATAACCACGTGTTTTACTTTGCTTTTTTGATGAGTCTCCGCAAAGAATACATCTACAGTTGTAAAGACGTTCGCTCTTCTGTTTGAACAGAGGCAACCGGTTACTTATTAGTTTGAGATATTTAAGATCAGTGAATAAAGACAAAACGAGACTCCCATTAGAGTCTTTATTATAATATAATTTTAGGGAGAAGTCAAGTGTTTAGAACAACTTTTCCAATTTAATATGAGCCAAAACGTAGCCTGCAGCAATAGCGCCGCCCATTACCATCCAGCGCCATTTTTCGATAGCAGCCATTTTATCTGAAATAGCTTTATGCTGATCTGTACTAGCTTTGGTTTGCTCATCGAGTTTTTCCATAACCTTATCATGTTTGGTTTCAATATTGGTAATCATGTCATCACGCATTTCACTTATGCGATGATGTAGAGTAGAATAATTGGAATCGATCTTACTTTCAAGCTTTTCCACAGTTCGAGTAATTCCCTTAACTTCTGTTTCCAATACTGTTATGCGTTGCAATTCTTCTTGATCAGGCATTTGGTTTTCCTCTTGTGAACATGCTATTAGTAGATGTCCATTTTCTTTGTGCTTTTTTACTTACTGGGGGATTTTTATCTAAGCCTGCTACGCCTGCAGTTGCGGCCGCATTGTTTGCGGGTGCACCTTCACCTTCTTCTGAAACAAATTGTCTAAAAGATAAAATTTTACTTTTATCTAGTGCTGCATTTACTTCCATTAGTTCCATTGTTAGGTCCTCGTTAAGCTTTAATAAAAATTTCTCTTCAAGGTTAATTGACTCTTTACCGTTAGCAAGATCTTCTTTAATTAAAGCATATGCTGCGGCAAGTGACACTAATTTTTTATTTTCTATTGGTACTTTATTTATAATTCTTTTTAATCGGAAAACTAATCTGTGAAGCAGGGTGTAGGCATCTCTTTCCTCGACAGTATTAAGATCTCGCATCTTCATTAGTTCTTTACCCGTCTTATCGATTATGCCAAGACGAAAAGCCTCGGTGTTCTCAAAAGGAACAACCAACATATGTAGTATTCTAAATGCGATGACTGAGTCTACAAATTTTCCCATTTAAATTCTCTTTAAATCTTCTAGTATTGATTCATCTATAGGAATGTCTTTATCTAAGATCTCTATTCCAGGAGACACTATTATCTTTAATGGCATATAGTTTAAAAACACAAGAAATGTTTTTACCTGAGGCCAAAATTTTTCTTCTAATTTATAAAACAACATCTTTGTTGTTGCTTCGACCCCAAATAAATTACCAAGAACAATTATATGATTTAGTATCAATCGTTCTTTTAATTCCTTACCAACATTATGTTTTCTTAACAATCGCTTAATGTATTTAAATCTTTTCAAATCATCTAAAAATTCATCCATCCCTATACAGGAAGGATTGTCATAATTTTTAATGGCATACATCATAAAATTGTCTTCAGTCAATTCATTTATCATTTTAGGTCAGTGTTATAGTTCCATTTGTTAGTGTTAAGGGTCCTGTAAGACCAACTGCCCCACCCGACTGCGATGCTAATGCGTTAACGGGATTGTATAAAAATTTATTCTTTGTACTTAATGTTGAGCGATAATTTTGAAAGTCGTTTAAATTAACATTACCGGTATTATATATAACACCCGAAACTGATGCCGTATTAGTAGCCCATATTTTTAATTGTCTCGGTGAAATTCCTGGGTTCATTTGCAGGAATGTTGCCAACACACCGCATACCTGAGGCGCTGCTTGAGATGTACCACTTAAAACAACTTGTTTAAAACCAGTATCTAAGTTGTAACTTACTGCACTAAATCTATTTGTATTACTGGTGCAACTCATTATATTTGATCCCGGTGCCCACATATCTATGGCATCACCCGAATTACTAAATTCTGCTTTTTGATCTAAGTTTGCAGCACGTACACTTGAATCTATACAACCTACCTTAAAAGCCTCATCGTCTAATGGACTACTGCCTCTATGCCAGTAATATGTACTACCCGCCGTAATATAGTTATTAAAATCTGCACCGTCGGCCACATCCATTTTTGTATAATGATTACCGCCAGCAATAACTACATGCACCCCTTCGTCTATTAATTCTTGTATATCTGTATCAACTGAACCTACTCTTGTAGATGTGGTATATGTTACTACGTCGTTGTTTAATGGAGCATTATATGTGCCAAAAGGAATTAAACCAAAATCCCGCTTTTTTTGATAACTAGATATTTGCGTACTAGTGTAACTATTGCCTCGGTAGTTTATCGCTGTTATATTTGTGGCTGTAATCGAGGTAGTATATCCCCAACTCATATTAACAATAGTTGGTCTTTTCTTTCCTGTGGAAGCTTCTACGGGTTTATTTCTATGCCACAATTTAATTACGTCAAAACAATCTGTAATGGATATACCTGTACTCGAATCGCCCGTACCTTCAAGACCTGATATTTTTATGGAAAAAACATTTGCATTCTTTGCCCAACCAAAAGTTTTACCTGCAACGATACCTGCAACATGAGTTCCGTGACCATCATAATCTCTATAATGATTCCCGCTTTGAGTACCACCTAATCCGCTAGCAGTATACCAATCTATTTGTTGTACTCGAGAATTGCCTTTGGCATCTGTAAACTCAGGATGTGCCACTTCTAATCCGCTATCCTGTATAACAACATCAACTCCTGTACCATCCAGAAAATAATCATAGCCTGGTACAGTAGGTGATAAATTAGCACCGAATACATTGTTATTGTTACTTACACGGACTAGGCCCCAATTTATATTTGCCCCATTAGACGTAACTGGTTTATTAAAACTGCCCGTTTGTCTGGCTCTAATACCAATTTGTATATCTGTTCTTTGTTCTGGAGGAATCTCTACAGAATAGACTTTATCGTCATTCTTTAATGTGTCAGCTTCTTCATCTGTAAGTGAGTAATGGCAGCTACGCAAACTGCCATCTCTGTTGTTTACTATATCTACACGCCTATTAGGCACAAAAAGGAGTCCATCTGTCTCGGACTCCATCTGTGACCAAAATAAATTATAATCTACGTCACGTTTTAAACTGACGATATATTCTTTTAACATACTAGTGTAGGTTTATCCAACCGCCTGATGCATAAACTTGCAATTTATTTGTTTGAGAATTGAAGATGATTGTGCCATTGGACACAGTAAGTGCATTGGCTTGGGATGAACTATAACTTGGTGCTATAATAGTATTGGCTGTAATACTACCAGTAACTCTAACATTGCCGTTGATATTACCCAGTAAGTCTTGTGCAGTAACTGCTTTACTGGTATTTGATTGGACAACATACATCAAATCTGTAAGATTAATAGATGTTGCTCTTTGTAATTCTGATACTTTTAATTTTGACATAGTTTAATTATTACGCGGTTAGTGTTCCTGAACTGTTGAAAGTTATTATAGTCTTTTCAGGTGATGTAGCTGATTGTTCTACTGTCACAGAACCTGTATATGATACTGAAGGATAAACTAATGAAGGCATAGCTATTTTAACTAGACCAGACCCACCGCTACCTCCGCTGTATCTATTAACTGCATTTGGGGGGTCGCTGCCCATGGCGCCGCCACCTCCACCGCCAGTATTATTTGTTCCATTTGTTCCAAAGAAGTTGCCAAGACCTGCGCCACCATCACCGCCACCACCTTTTAATAGAGGTGTTGATGGAGAAACATTACCGCCAAAAGCAACAACGTTGGCTGCAAACCGGCTGCCACCACCTGCACCACCACCTGCATATCGTATAGTTGGACCTGTTAGTGCCCAAACATTCCCTAATCCTCCAGCAGCACCCGGGGCTGTAGCTGAGGGTGGGGAAGTGCCGCCTTCAGAACCTGCTCCGCCGCCACCGCCAGCACCACCGTTGGATCCGCCACCGCCCACGCCAGCGCCGCCCCCGGGCCAACCCTGTGTGCCGACCACATTTAAAGCTGGACTGCCTATAGCTCGGCCTGCGGCCCCTGCCGGTGACCAGAGGGCGCCCCCACCTGTAGCAGCGTTGCCGCCCCAGCTATTGTTCACCGTGGCGGGCGCTACCGATGGTGGAAAAGTCCACGTGGCGGTTGCACCATGCCCTCCGCCTTGTGCTATAAAACTAATATTATTACCAAATAAGGTAGTATTACTCCCTTTCGCCGTTACTTCAGTATAACCAACACTAAGTGTATTTGCACCTATAGTAGTGCCACCGCCACCTATAGTAATAATATAAGTATTGGCATATGTTAATGTTGCTGCTCCAGAAATGAATCCTCCAGCACCTCCGCCCCCCGCAGCAAAACTCGCGCCTCCAGAACCGCCACCGCCACCGCCACCAACTATTAAATAATCTGCAGAATATGGGCTAGTATTAAGAAAAGCAGCAGATATTATAAGAGCAATATTTGCTTGGGCGTTTAATCTAGATGACGAACCCCTTCTAGCAGAACCTAACTTAAATCCCATTAGGTAATCTCCGTACCAAATACTGAAAAACTTACATTACCCTGATAAGAAAATCCTGTTATAACGTCTGTATTACCTAAAGACATACCCAATGATAATGCAATAGTATCTTGTGCAGGAATAGGTGAATCATATACAATGTAATGTTTAGATGCGCCTGTTACACCTGCTGGTCTAATAGCTATTCTAAATGTGACATTTGATTGCGATTGATTACATACATTTAGAGTAGAGATAATTGCGCTGGTACTTGCAGGAACAGTATACAAATCCACGTTTGCATTTGCCCCCGACATTGCCTGCCCTAAAACTTTATATGAATACGCCATTTAATTTTCCTTATAATAGAGATAACAGAAACGGATGTATCTGTTCCTGCACAATTGCGTTAATTTGTCCATTGGCCGAAATTGTTAAATTTTGTCCAACAGTTATATTACTATTTATTTGTCCGTTAGCCAGAATTTCAGTATTTTTTCCACCAAGATATGTTCCTGTACCATTTAATGTTGGTAGTTCTCTTATTTCTACAGTTACACCTGTTCTTGGGGGAGTTGTAAATCTTAATAATCCGTTGTTTACAGAGTAATCTATTCCAGGGACTTGAGCTACGCCGTTTTCAAATACTAAAATACTAGAATCTGTAAAATTACTACTAATAAGTGTGGTATTTGCCGCGCTATTACCGTAAAATAATCTACTGTTAAAATCTTTAGTTAAGTTTTGACCTACTTCTACGATTCTAACATCTATATCCGCATTTGTTGCAGGAGCACCGCTTAGGGTAATTACATTACCACTTAGAGTATATGCATTGGATAATTGGGTTACACCATTAATGATAACAGTTACAAAATTATTATTTGCCGGTGTTACAGGAAGATTCAAAGTTGTTACTTGAGAATTGCCTCTAAATGTAGCTATATAAGGTCTGTATATAGCTGTACCTCCGCTAGCTATTAAAGCAGTTACTCTTGCATTTGAGAAGTATAGGTTTGCGCCGCCTTCAGCTAAATTAGCAGTTGTAAGTCCAGCTAATGATACTGTACCTGCTGAAGTATTGGATCTAATCTGACCATTTGCCGCAATTACGATAGTTGCATCTGTAGATAACGCAGATATTACTCTTGAATTAGTATAGTAAAGATTAGATCCTTCAGCAACATTTGATGTTGTTAAGTATGGTGTTAATACAGATACAACACGAGCATTAGTATAATACAAATTAGATGCAGATTCAATTACGTTTGCTGTATACAATCCTAACCAGCTATTGGCTTGAATATTATTAGCAGATATCAAATTGGCGCCGGTCATAGAACCGCCGGTGCCTGAACCAAAGAATGCGGTGTTTGCTACTACACTACCTATAGTGGCATTGCCAATAACAATATTACCTGTTAAAGCTGATAATACTCTTGTATTAGTATAGTAAAGGTTTGAGCCTTCTGTTAAATTAGCAGTTGTAAAATTACTAATACTTAAAACAGTATTTGCCACATTGGATGTTGATGCAAATCCCGATGTTGCGGATGCTGTTGCATTAATTTGTCCGTTGGCTTGAATCTGTATACCTGATCCTGCCAATGTTGGCAATAATGCAATTACATTAGCAAATACTCTAGCATTGGTAAAATATAAATTACCTGTCGTTTCTATTACATTGGCTGTATAAAGCCCCAACCAACTATTAGCTTGTATATTTGTGGCAGATAACAAATTGGCGCCGGTCATAGAACCGCCGGTGCCCGAACCAAAGAATGCCGTATTTGCTACAATATTATTAGCAGATATCAAATTGGCGCCTGTTACAGAACCACCGACCCCCGAACCAAAGAATGCCGTATTTGCTACTACACTACCTATAGTGGCATTGCCTATGGTAATATTACCTGTTAATGCTGATAGAACACGAGTATTAGTATAATAAAGATTAGAACCTTCTGCTAAATTAGCAGTAGTAAAATTACTTAAAGTTAAAACAGTATTTGCCACATTGGATGTTGATGCAAATCCCGATGTTGCTGATGCTGTTGCATTAATTTGACCATTAGCCTGAATCTGTATACCAGAGCCAGCTAAGCTAGGTAATAATGCAATTACATTTGAGTATACTCTAGCATTGGTAAAATATAGGTTTGTATTTTCAATTATGTTAGATGTATACAATCCTAACCAACTATTAGCTTGTATATTTGTGGCAGATATTAAATTTGCACCTGTTACAGAACCGCCGGTGCCAGAACCAAAGGATGCTGTATTTGCTATTATATTACCAGCATTAATATTACCTGAGGTAACATAACTATTGGATACAGAAGTACCTGTAACTAGATTACCAATAGTAACATTGCCTGTTAAAGCTGATAGAACACGGGCATTAGTGTAGTAAAGATTAGAACCTTCCGATACATTTGAGGTACTTGTTATCGAAGCACCTGATGCTGTTGCATTAATTTGTCCATTGGCTTGAATCTGTATACCCGAACCAGCCAATGTAGGTAATAATGCGATTACATTTGAGTATACTCTAGCATTGGTAAAATATAGGTTTGTATTTTCGATTACATTTGCCGAATACAAACCTAACCAATTAATACTTTGTATATTATTTGTGGATAATAAATTCGCACCTGTTACAGAACCACCCGTTGCTGATCCCAACACCAATGTTGTTGCTATTACATTACCTGCGGCAACATTACCTGCGGTAACATAACTATTGGATACAGATGTGCCTGTAACTAGATTACCAATGGTAACATTGCCGGTTAACGCTGACAGAACACGAGCATTAGTATAGTAAAGATTAGAACCTTCTGATACATTTGAGGTACTTGTTATCGAAGCACCAGAAGCAGTAGCATTGATTTGACCATTGGCTTGAATCTGTATACCTGATCCTGCCAATGTTGGCAATAATGCGATTACATTGGAATAAACTCTAGCGTTGGTAAAATATAGGTTTGTATTTTCGATTACATTTGCAGAATATAGACCTATCCAATTAATACCCTGTATGTTATTAGCGGATAATAAATTTGCGCCTGTTACAGAACCACCTGTAGCAGAGCCCAACACCAATGTATTTGCTATAACATTACCTGTGGTAATATTACCTGCTAAAGCTGATATAACACGAGCATTGGTATAATATAAGTTACTACCTTCTGATACATTAGATGTAGTTAAGAACGGAGCAAGTGTTGCTATGGATAAAGTTTGTGCATTTGCATTAATTTGACCATTGGCTTGAATTTGTATACCAGAACCAGCTAATGAAGGTAAGAAAGCTATAACATTACTATTAACACGCGCATTGGTATAATATAATGCGCTACTAGATTCAACCACATTTGCCGAATATAAACCTAACCAACTATTAGCTTGTATATTAGTTACGGATACTAAATTTGGACCTGTTAAAGATCCGCCGGTCGCATTTCCTATTATTAATGTATTTGCTATTACATTACCTGCATTAACATTACCTGCGGTAATATAACTATTAGATACTGAAGTACCTGTAACTAAGGTACCTGTAACTAAATTACCTACTACAAGATTACCTGTTAAAGCTGATAGAACACGAGCATTAGTATAGTATAAATTAGAATTAGATTCCGTTACATTAGCAGTTGTAAGGAATTGAGATACCGCTCCAATAGATATAGTTTGTGTATTAGCATTAATTTGTCCATTAGCAGCAATGGTAATATTTTGCCCGGCTAAACTAGGTAAGAAAGCTATAACATTACTATTAACACGAGTATTTGTATAAAATAATGCAGTATTGGATTCAATTATATTTGCTGAATATAATCCTAACCAACTATTACCTTGAATGTTTGTAGCTGATACTAAATTTGCACCTGTTAAAGATCCACCGATTGCTGATCCTAATACTAATCCGGTTGCTAATACGTTTCCGGCATTAATATTGCCTGCTGTAGTATAACTGTTTGCGGTAGAAGTATTTACTGTAAGGTTACCTATTGTAACATTACCTGTTAGTGCAGATAATACCCTTGCATTTGTATAGTATAGGTTGGAATTGGATTCTAATACATTAGCAGTTGTTAAATATGGTGTTACTGTGGATATTACGCGAGCATTGGTATAATAAAGATTTGATCCTTCTGCTACATTTGAAGTAGTTAAATAAGGAAGTACTGCTGATATTACGCGAGCATTAGTATAGTATAGATTATTAAATTCCGTAACATTAGCTGTTGTTAAATAAGGTTGTACAAAAGAATTTACTCTTGTATTTGTATAAAATAGTGCATTACTTGATTCTATTATATTAGCTGTATAAATTCCCAACCAAGAATTGCCCTGAATAAAAGTAGCAGATAATAAATTAGCTCCTGTTATAGAACCACCTACACCTGAACCAAAGAAAGCACCATTTGCTATTACATTACCTGCGGTTACATTACCTGCGGTAACAAAACTGTTGGATACAGAAGTACCCGTAACTAGATTACCTATTGTGAGATTACCTGTTAAAGCAGATAATACTCTTGCATTAGTATAATAAAGATTCGACCCTTCCGCAACATTTGATGTTGTTAGATATGGAAGGACTGCTGATAATACTCTTACATTGGTGTAGTAAAGATTAGAATTGGATTCTGCTACATTAGCAGTTGTTAAATACGGAAGAACTGCAGATATAACACGGGCATTGGTGTAGTAAAGATTAGAATTGGATTCTGCTACATTAGCAGTTGTAAGGAATTGAGATATTGCTCCAAGAGCTATAGTTTGTGTATTGGCATTAATTTGACCATTAGCAGCAATGGTAATATTTTGACCAGCTAAGCTAGGTAAGAAAGCAATAACATTACTATTAACACGCACATTAGTATAGTATAAATTAATACCCTCTGCTAAATTAGCAGTTGTAAAGTTACTTAAAGTACCTACGGTACCTGTTACATTACCAAAGAATGTTGTTGCTGCAATGTTAGCTAATCTAAATGAGGCGTGTGCTGTATCAATAAAGATATTAGCATCAGGTTCTGGAGAATAATTATCAAATACTTTGAATGTGCCGTTATCGGATGCGTCTCTAAAGAAACCACCATGACGATATACGCCATCGTTATAATTAAATGCAAAACCAATATCAGGATTCGAAACAGTAGAATTCGAATTCAAGTAAATCATATTATCCGAAACGGATATATTATTTGCACCGTATGTAGTTACACCACCATATACTGTTAAGTTATTAGTAATACTAACATTATAGAATGTTACGTTGGCTGTTGCTGCTACATTTTGTCCAATTGATATTGCACCAGTAACAGAATCATAACTTACACCCGTTCCTCCACTTAAAGCAGATCTTACTCTAGTATTGGTATAATATAGGTTACTACCTTCCGAAACATTAGATGTTGTTAAATACGGAAGAACTGCAGATATAACACGGGCATTGGTGTAGTAAAGATTTGAACCTTCCGACACATTTGAAGTAGTAAGATACGGTGTTAATACTGATATAACACGAGCATTGGTGTAATATAAATTACTACCTTCTGATACATTGGATGTTGTTAAATACGGAAGAACTGCAGATATAACGCGAGCATTTGTGTAGTAAAGATTATTTAATTCTGTTACATTGGCAGTTGTTAGGTATGGTTGTACAAAAGAATTTACTCTTGTATTTGTATAATATAATGCGCTACTTGATTCTATTACATTGGCTGTATAAAGCCCCAACCAACTATTACCCTGAATAAAAGTAGCGGATAATAAATTCGCACCTGTTAAAGATCCACCTACACCTGAACCAAAAACTGCTGTTCCAGTTGTTATTACATTACCTGCATTAACATTGCCCGCAGTAACATAGCTATTGGATACTGAAGTGCCGGTAACTAAATTACCAATGGTAACATTACCTGTTAACGCAGATAAAACCCTAGCGTTAGTATAGTAAAGATTAGAATTAGATTCCGTTACATTGGCAGTTGTTAGATAAGAAGTAACTGCAGTTATAACTCTGCCATTGGTAAAATATAAATTTTGATTGCCTTCAGCTACATTATTTGTAGTTATATTGGCAATAGTTGCATTAAGATTTGCAAATTCAAGACTTACGTTTGCACTAATTCTACCATTGGCTTCAATTATAATACTTTGCCCGGCAGTAAATGCGGATCTTACTCTTGAATTTGTGTAATATAAATTGGCATTTGATTCTGCTAAATTTGCAGTTGTAAAGTTACTTAAAGATAATACAGAATTAGCTACATTTGAACTATCTGCAGTATTAGCATGGTCTGCTTGATATGCAAACAATGCGGTGTTTGCAGTTGTTCCGGAATCTATAGTACCAGATACAAATTTTGTACCATTCCAAATTAATATACCGTTGGTTGTAATGCCTGTTATATCTATATCTGCAAATACATTAACACTTTGCTGCTCTAAATTAGCAGTAACTCTCGCATTAGTAAAGTAAAGATTTGAACTTGATTCCAATACGTTCGCAGTAGTTAGATATGATGTAAGAGCAGATATTACTCTTGCATTAGTAAAGTATAGATTAGTACCTTCTATTAAATTGGATGAGGTAAAATTAGATAATGAGCTTACTGTACCTGTTATATTGCCTAAAAATGATCTGGTAACTACAAGATTACCTGTAGTAATATTTGAGGCCGTAAGAGTAACTAAGCTTAAACCTGTCTGATTATTTCCTGATAATTTTTGTCCACCTACAAATAATGACTCTGCACTTAGGTAAAAGTCTTTCCATTGTTTATCTATAGAACCAAAATTAAATCTGGTGTCTTCGGAAGGAATAATATTACCGGTAATAATTATATTGCCAGATGAGGAAATTAAATTACCTGTTTGAATATTGCCGGAAGATACTAAATTGGCACCTGTGAAGGAACCGCCGGTGCCTGCACCAAACGTAATACTGCCAGATACATTAATATTGCCTACACTTGCATTACCTATTAAGATATTACCTGCAAGTGTAGTTATAACATTAGAATAAACGCGTGTATTAGTATAATAAAGATTAGAACCTTCAGCAACATTTGAAGTAGTTAGATAAGGCAATACTGCAGATATAACACGAGCATTCGTGTAGTATAAATTAGAACTTGATTCTAATATATTAGCAGTAGTCAAATAAGGAGTTACTGCGGATAATACTCTAGCATTAGTATAATATAAATTGATACCTTCAACTAAATTTGCAGTTGTAAAATTGCTTAAAGATAAAACAGTATTAGCAATGTTTGCTGTTAAAGCAACATTTGCTATTCCGGAAGTATTTGCAAAGTATGGTGCACCCGATGCTGAGGCAGAATCCACCCAAATTCTATTACCATTAATATCGGATGAAAGTACGTAACCAGAAACAGCAGGCAGACCTAAGTCTGGTTCTGTTTCTGATAATCCAATAAATTGGTATCGGTCAGCGCTTACATTTGCGCTAGTAACTTTTGCAATTCTGCCCGAGATTAGTTTAGTCATTTGCTGATTCTAGTACGCTCATTAATAATTGAACTGAGTTGTTTGCACTTGCTGATGAATATACTTTTTGTCCTGTTTCGAGAACTAATTTTGCGCCAGCACTAATGACCGCCATAGCATCGCCCGAAGGAATTTTAAAATTCTTTGCAAGAGCGGTTAGAGTATTACCCGCGGCAGAGTTGGCGCCGTGATAGAAATTAACTGTAACAACGTTGGCTGAGATATTGGTTGCTTGAACTGATAAGAATATGGCAGTTTTTCTTAATGGTGCCTGATATAAAAGTCTATCGGCTGTCGTTAAATCTGCTGTTACTGTTTTGAATGTGTTTAATGCTGTTGCCATTTTTTATCCTTCTATTGCTAATATATATGGTGTCATAACTGAGAAC
>Ga0114970_10001509_pt1 | contig 17418 bp, 27 predicted proteins | sample M_140205_XF_Meta_FD_87030 | JGI IMG/M metagenome (GOLD analysis project Ga0114970, IMG submission 87030) | Freshwater microbial communities from Lake Montjoie, Canada to study carbon cycling - M_140205_XF_MetaG | ecosystem: Environmental > Aquatic > Freshwater > Lake | place: Lake Montjoie... | reverse complement strand
CTTTCATTATAGTCACCATCATGAATAAAGATTCCTAAATCCTCATGATTAAGTAATTCAGGTTTTATTCTAATAGTCTTTTTCATTCCATCATTAGTAACATAGTTTAAGAAAGTTTCAGTCTTTTCTGGATTAGTTTCAAAGAATCTACGATAGTAATTAGTAAACTGTGTAACATATTCATTTACTACTTCTTTAATAACTAACTGATGCATTCTAAAATATTCTTCAGCCATAGTATATGATTGTGCTATAGCTTGTTGATTATCTGATACATTAGAACTTGGAGAAAATATACCTTCAGCTTGTGGTGGTACTAACATTTGCATTCCCATTTCTCTATCTATCAAATCTAACAACTGTTGCATATTAACTATCTCACCAATAGAACCAGCTTGTTCAGCAGTTACTGCTGTAGTTCTTTGATTGTTTGGTAATCCTGATGTAGTAGCTGTTGGGTCATAGTAACTATCTCCTAGTGTACGTCTTAAATACCTCCATACTTTTAGTTTATCAGCACCTTCATATAATGGATTACCATTTTCATCCATAGCAAGATAATCAGGAATCTGACTAGCATCAATATTTTTAATATATCCTTCGTATTTAGCTAACTCTCTATTCTGTAAGTCTTTAACAAATGTATATTGTAATAGTGATGGTAACGCTCTTTCTACTAATGATATAGATTCAGCATTTAATCCTGAAAAGATTCTACCTTTACATGATAACTCAAAATCATAAGGATTATCAATAGATAGTGGTTGATTAGGAACTTCACGCATATCAGTAAAGATATCATAACCATATCTAGTTATTTCATATCTTCTAGGTATATACATCTTTTCAGCATACATTACATTACCAAACTCATCTATCCATTCATATCTTTTAGCTTTCTGATTATATCTATTAATAATAAATGTAGTAGCTGCATCTTCAGGAATAGGATATTTACTATCTACTACTTCAGTAACTACTTCATTGTATTCATTAAACATAGTAAGGAATATAACTTCTCTATAGGCTTTAAACTCTAAATATGTTTTCCATATTAACTGATTAGCTCTATATCTTCTATCTCCAGATGTTCCTGTAGATTGTCCTATGTATCTATTATCATGAAACCTAGATTCCATTCCTTCTTCTACACTAAGATAATTATATTGTGATTTAGCTTGTCCACTAGTTACATCCCATGCTGTATTAGGTGTTAAGTAATTAGATGATGTATAACCTCTTAATCTTTCTAATACTTCATCTTCTACTTTACCTTCTAATTCATCAATAGCTTCTGTAACAGTAATTGGAGTTCTATACCACCAATAATCTCCTTTCTCTATTCTTTCTTCATTACTATTCTTATGAAAACCACAATGGAGTGTATTTAATACCATTGGATGTGGTTGCCCATTCTTTTCTATAACTACCATAAAACATCTATCTACTGCAAGTACATGTTTAAATGATAATGACTTTAATGACTTTATATCAAACTTAACTTTAAAGTATTCTACTACATCATTGTAGAATATTTCCATTTCACTCTTAAAATTCTTTATATCTATGTCTTCAGGTTTAGGCATAGTACGCATAGATTCTTCAATCTGTTCAGGATTAGCACCTCCAGCTTCCAGTTGTGCTTGGAATATCATTAATTCCTGATTGATTGCAGCTTCTAATACTTTTTTTATTTCTTCATCTTTTGCAGCATTATCTCTATCAGATAATAATAATACATCAAAGTTATCACCTCGTTTTAACATTTGTCCAACGAGATACATAAACTTAGGATATAGTCTATTGTATATAACTATTTCTCTATCTTGTTCAAACGGTAACTTAAACATATCCCCTTCAGGATTGCATAAATCGTATAGTTGTCTAAACAATACACTCCCATCATTATTAAGAATAGCATAGATAAGCCTATACTTCTCATAAGATTCCATGTTGGTATTATTAAAAGGTACAATGGTGTTCATTATACTTTTATACCAATCATCTGATTTATTTTTTTCTCTTAAGTTGAATACCGCTTCCATCTATTATTTATATGATTACGTATTGTCTGCAATGCTACAGTTTTAGTCTTATTCATTAGTCTGTGATTCTGTTCACCAATAGCTAGAGTTATACCTAATAACGCAGAAACACCATCAAAGTTTCCTTTTAAGTTATAACTCTTTATTTGCCTAACGGTAAATATACAAGGAATTCGTTCTAGGTTAGAATATTCTATCCCATTAATTTCTTTTTTTTCTAAAAGCCAATCTCTTAGTGCATCTATTAATGATATCTTTGCTAGACTATTTCCTACTATATATCCAGTCTGACTTACTGTTCTGGAATAGATAAATTGTCCTTGTTCAAACTGTGGTCTAAGACATAGTAAATCAGCTTTTCTTTTCTTTAAAAAGTAAGCTCTTAGTCTATCTCCTCTATTAGCTTCATACCATAAATTCCTTACTGGATTACCATATAACCCTACTCCCATTTCTAGTATCTCATTATATCTATCTATACCATCTAAATTCTTTCCTATGTATGTAGCTGCTATATCATTTCCTGGTAATCCATATACTTCGTATTTAGGATTAACAATAAAGTATGCAGCACCTAATGAACCACCTTTATCCATCTCATCTGATATATAAGGGTCATGTAGTACAATAATAGCATCATTAGGAATTACACCATTTATCTTTAATTTATCAGGACTTATATACATCATAAACTCACCACCTAATTCATCTCCAGCTTTAATTGGAAAGTCGTAAATAGGTTTACCATTAGTTTTAATCTGATAGTTAACACCATATTGTGCAGCACTATCCCAATACATATCAATAGCAGTTCCTAAAGTCTGATAAGTATTATCATGTATTAATGCTCGTTCTCTTTCTTCAGCTTCTTTTATTGGCATTAGTGAACCACCTTCTGATAACCACATATCTGTGATTTTCAATGGATAGTTCATTCTTTGTCGTATTAATACTTTAGGGTCTGTAGACTTAGATGCTTTCTTTTCTTCTTGTTGATAAAATGCTATAGCTTTAGGTATATCTGTATTACCATCTTTATCTTTAAATCTTTTATCTGTTATATATGCTGGAAGAAATAAACATTGGTCTTGTTCTCCATATCTAAACTTTAAACAATTATAATCTTCAGGATGTGTGAATATCTTCATAGCATCATGTAGTGTTTCTATATTACCTGATGTTCCAATTCCCCATTGTACACCAAACTGTTCACCATCAGTTTTTACTACTGCTGTATTTGATAACCATGCTTCTATAAATAATTCCATTAATCCTATTTCTTCATAGACTATAAGATTTCTTCTACCACCAGCTCCTGATTGTCCACCATCTCTTTTGTTAGTAGAATATACATTATGATATAGTGTAGAACCAGTTCCTATTTCTTTCCATTCATTCTTAATCTTTACTGGAGTTGTATTTCGCCATGGGTTATCTTTGTTATTAGCACTAATATGCCCTGTCATTCTTTTCCAAAATGGACATGGTTCATATTCTTCGTCTCCAGGTTTTCCCCATACACCAAATTCAGGATTTAATGCTAATTCATCTAATGATGCTTCTATCTTTTCAGCTAGTTCACTAGACTTATCTTTTCTTCCTGAACCTAAATCTATTTCAGCTTTTAATTCCCTTCTAGTATCTCCAGGTTTATAATACTTCTCTCCATCAAAGATTAATTCAAATAGAATACACATTAGTGCAGCAGTATATGATTTACCACCACCACGAGAACCTAGTATAACAAAGTTCTTAGCATCATTATAATATAATGGTCTGCCTAATGGTTTATCATGTAGTTGAAATAAATAATCTCTAGGATGTATAAATTCTTTTAAGAATCCTTTCTTATTAAATAGTGTAATCTTTTCTTCTAATGATATATGATATACATCAGGATTTAATATTTTTATATTACAACTATATTCATCATCATCTTCAAATCCTGAAAATCCTTGTGCTTCAAGATAGTAGTAAGCAATATGCCATTCTATATCTCTAATACTAGGTTTTAATTTTAATCTAGCTTTTGTTTTCTTATCTGTTTCTACAATAGTACAGTAATTACCATAGAATCCTAATCTTCCTGGTACATATCTATATTGTCCAAATTGAGGATACCAAATACCTTCAATACATTTAGAGCGAACTGTTTGCCAAAATAGATTATAACGAGGATCATCAGGATGATATATTTCAGGTTTAAATTGATTTAATATTCCTTCTAAGTCTTCAATTTGAATCCATTTAAAATCCCATTCATTTAAACAAGTGGTTACATTAGCTACTACTTCTGACATATTCTTTAAATGTTATCCAAGACCAATCAAAATATTGCATTTCAACATAATTAGGTTGATACATTATTGGACAATCTTTAGCTGTTATATCATAGTGTCTATGAACATTATCAATAGTTAGCTTATGTCTTGCTAATAATACATTAATCAGATACTTAACATTCCTTAGCGTATCTTCATATTTACTATTAGTATTAACACATACTTCTATACCAATAAAGTAATTATTAGCACTATCTCCAGCTGGAACTAATGTTCTTCTAACAGGTAGATTAGCTCGTCTAGGTTTATCACCAACATGCCATGCTACTTCATTATCAGGAATCATTTGTATAATATTCTCATCATCAACTACATAATGACAACTAGCCTGTACTGTAGTACTACCAAAATATTTAAGATGTGCTTGTGCTCCAGCTGTAGGTTTTACATTAGCTGTCCAATGTATAATAATACCTTTTAGTTCTTTAAGTTTTCTTCCAGGTCTATTATTGTCTACTAATTTTACTTGTATATCTACCATAAGTCTCCTTTTTCAGCTTTAGTTAATTTAGAGCCACCTTTAGCTCTAACTGATTGTTTATCTTTAATAAATTCTTCTTCTATCTTCTGATACTTTTGGTATATAGATAGAGAATCTTTTTGTAACATATTAATTTGTGTAGCAGTACCTTTTACTACTATTACTTTATCTCCAAGAAATTCTGTAGTATCTAATGTTAATTCTGTATCAGCAATTAACTTAGCTCTCTTTTGTAACTGATTCTTTTCTTCTGCATAAGCTCGTTGTACAGCAGTCATACATTCTAGTGGATATGCTTCTAAACATTTAACAAAGTTAGTTTCTTCCCAATCTAAGTCTTTAACAAAAGTTTCTGATAATACTTTTCTTCTTTCATTAAAAGCCATTCTATAAAATATATTATCATGTTCATCAGGGTCACACATAAAGAATATAGTCCACATCTGTCTTGATGAAAAAGATTTATCTTTAGACTTATCTTTCTCATATAGTAAATGAAATGGTGGATATATCTTAAACTGTGGATTAACTTCCCAGAAGTTAGTAGCTTGGTCTAATATTCTATAGTTAATTTTAATCATCTTGTTACTTTTGCTTTAACTATGTACTCTGTACTGTTTACTTTTAACAATACAAATCTATTAAAGAATTCTTCTTCAGGATTCTTTACTTTACCTACATTCATTTTTAAGTTTACTGTATTACCAGTAAAACTAGTAGATAGACAACCGCAAGATACTTCAGTATGCTCTATGGGTTCTTTGAATTCAAACGTATGTGTTACGATTGATTCTTCTTTATGTTCTCCTAAGTTAATTTCCAACATATACTTCGTCTAATTTTAATCTGAATAAACAACGTTTTATACTTGCTGATATTTCAGCCATAGTATTCTTAATAGCTTCATCATTTTCTTTAACCATTGACGCTTTAATCATATTATGCAAACCTCTAAAATAAATTAATACATCATCTGATTCAGGAATATCAACTGATTTAGGTGCTACTATAGCTCCTGTATCTGCCATATATATTTCTACTAATGTATCTATTAAAGGCTGTACTTCATCATAATATGATGCCAAAGCTTCATGAGTTCCCAGTCTTCTAATAGTCCAATGTTTATACTTAGCATATATTAAACTCTGAAATATAGTAGCTATTATTTTACTAAAATTTTCCATTAGGACATTTTTTATTAGTTAATACCATTTCATCAAAATCACAACCACATACAATACAGTAACCATTATCAAAGCATGGTTTACACCTTCTAGCTTTTTCTAATGGATGTGTTTCAGTCATCAACCAAAGAGAGAGTTTGGCTTTCACTATGAAAACCAAACCCTTCACTAAATCTTTAGGATGGCTTATCAGATACTTTGTCACTAAATTTAATTTCAAGACCGATAGTTTTTAATACCATTTTAAGAATCATTCCAAACATTCCAGTAGGTAAACCAATCTGTAATTCTTTACCCTCACACTCAACAAAACTCTCATTCGTTTTGTCATAAACAAACTGAATAAGTTTTACTGCTGTTGCATAGTTAAGAACTACTTTACCATCGGTGTTAATATACTTATCACCGAGTTCTGACATAAATTCTCCCACATTAACTGTGTGACAACCTGCCTTCTTTACAAATTGAGCCATAATTATGATTTTTTAATTATTAACGTAATATCATTAATCGGGTCTACCGCTAAATAGCCAAAGTGTTTATTACTAATATCTGTTGGTGCTTCAAAATCATACCAATCAGATAGAGTGAATCCATGTGCTAAATGTGCTGGAGTATCTACTGAAGGTTTTTCAGCTAATACGCATCTTCTATTTATCTCTACTATATCTCCAGCTTTAATATGTGTAACGTGTTCAGGAACTGCTACTACTACACACTTTCTTGAGAAAGCCCATGGCGAATCTATTGTCTGTCTAATACCAATACCATTCTGTGTCATTTCTTTCATTGGAATCTTTGGAGCAATAATTAATCCTGATTTAGTTCTAGTTGCTTCAATATGATAAGCTCTTACTACAGCAATATGTACTGGAGTAATATTCTTATAATCTTCATCTAATGTATTAAGATTAGCATTATAGTCTTTAATCAATTGTTCTGTTTTATCCCAATGATCTGTAACTCTTGCTAAATCAAAACTTTCTTTACCAACTTCTGTTGACTCACCACCCATTCCAGTAAACAATACTTTTCTATTAGGGTCTGGAAAATTAGCAGCTGCAAATTCAGCTACATTTACACTCATTGCAGGTCTATCATACCTCTTCTTTGTCATAATACTTTTTTATAATGTTATTAATATATTCTAGTTCTTTACTGTCAGGTCTATGTATCTCTAGTTTCTTACGTTTATCTAGTAACTTTTTATCTTTAAGATTAAACGTACCTAACCATTCTAACATAACATATTTTGTATTCTCTAAAGGATTTCGTAGTACATGTTTTAACTTTAACTCAAAATTCTGTATAATAAACTTAACTAATCCTTTACTTTTTCCACACTCATTAGCTACCATTGAATATATATCACTTTTACTATTTGGCAGCATAATTATTTATATGAAATGAAAATACAAATTGTACACTTTCTTGACTTAATACAAAGGTATGAAACTTTATTAACTTATCACTTAAAAACCCGTAACTATCTACTAAGTTTAATGACATGAGTTCTTTCTTAACTTGTGTAAGTCTTGGTGCTTTCATTCTTAAGTCTTGCATTATATCTACAGAATAAGGTTTAGCAAAGAAATTTTTAGTTGGGTCTTTAGCCATTATATACGCTATAGTTTCTAATGCTCTATCTCCAAACTTAAAATTCTTTCTAAGACTAAGTAATTTAAAATAAGTTTCCCAGAAATTCATTTTAGTTACTCCTTGTGTAGCTAATGCTTGTTCTCCAACTTTTCCAGTTAGCAAATTTACTTCCATTTTATTATTGGTGTTCCTACTGTTAACGATATTGTTTTACTTATCATATTGTATTGAGCATTCAATGTATAATTACCTTTTGTCTTATACATTAATCCTAAACCATAATCTTTATTGGTGTATATAGTACCTGTTATCATTACAGTATTGTATTTAGTTTCTATAGGTATATACTCTACTGTTCTTTCAGGATTTACTACAACAGTATTAGTAAATATACTTTGTATTTCTAAAGTATCTAACTTGATACCTCTTTTAGTTCCCATGTAATAACCTCTTACATTGAGTGTATCATAAATAGATACTGCACCATTTCTACTACTTAATAGATAAGTTCTTAATCTATCATCTATTACAATAGTAGTATCATTATCTTCTATAATACTATCTACTACTACTTCAGTAGTTTTAATCTTTCCTGGTTTATATGTATTTCTTATTATTACTGCATTCTGTACTAAACTGCAAGTATCTTTGAATACTGTAATGTATTCTTTCTTTATTGTACTATCAGTAACAAATTCAATACCTAATCCTTTGTTACCAAATACTGAATAGTATATTACTGCCAGTATCATTCCAATCACCACTCCTGATGCGTACTTAATGATTTCCATAATTATAGTTTATTTACAAAGATATTAATATTCTTTTAGTATTAGGAAGTATTTTCATATTACCATGTTTTTCTAGCATATACTCTAAAAGCTTTCGACCTACTGTCACTGCCTTTTAGATTCTTAGCATGTCTTGAATAAAAAGCATCTTTTCTTTTCTCTGATTTATGTTGTCTATAGTCTTGCATAGAAGAATCACCAAAGTGATGCCATTTACCTCCCATATATACAGCTATCTTTTTACCTTTATTATCAGATTTTTTAGTAGCACCATCTTTAGGAGTTTTACCACCATCAGCCATTTTAGGTAGTATATTTGTATCAGGTAATAATTTATTCTTCATCTTTTATCTTTTTAAAATCATAACAATAATAATCACTGCTATCTACTACCCATCTTTCAGCTACTTTTTCACATATCCATTTCTTATCATCTACTAACCAATCAGGATTTGTAGGAAAAGGTTTATCTGTAAATGACATATCTTTCCATAATAATCTATTATTAGGTTGTATAGTATAATTACCATTATCTAATCTTATAAAATGTCCACACTTATATTGTGTAGGTTCTTCTGAAGATGAGTTATTATACCAATCAAATGTCATAACATAACTACCCCACTCTATTGTTTTATCTTTGAATAAAACTTGTACTCTCATTTCATCTAAGTAGTTAAACTTAGTAACACTAATATCATCACCAAAACAATCCCATAACTGTAACTCATGTAACTCTTGTAATGGTGCATCATCTTTCCAACATAACATGTGAATAGGAACTCTACTTCTCATTGCTCCATTATCCATTAATATATGAAATGTTAAAGCTCTACCTTCTAGTGATTGTACACCAAATACTACTACATCAGTACATCCTATTACTTCTTTATTATGCTGATATAAATGTGTATTTCTAATTTTAGCATAAAAATGGTCTATAGATGTATTATGTGTCATACTAACAGTTTTTTATTTTACCACCATATTTCATTTTACTAACATCAGGTAACATACCACCCATCATTTTACTATTAGCTATAATCTTTTCTCCTTGCCTTAGCATTTCAGTTGTGGGTTCTTTACGTTTTTTTCCAGTTTTTTTATTCTTTTTAGCTTTAGCTCTTATATTATCCCAAAGTCCTCTTTGAGAATAACTACCATCTGCTCTTTTTATTAATTCTTTCATAGTTATTTATTTTTGGTTTGCATATATTCTCTAATCTTATTTTCAGGAACTAATTGTCTTTTACCACTACTATTCATTTCATAAAAATACTTAGGTTTATTCATAATAGGTGACTTAGACATTAAATCATTCTTACTTCCTGATGACATTCTACTAAACTGTTCTGGAGTAAGTAAAACATTTTTACCATTAGCATCAGGTACTTCGTAGTATTGTTTCTTTGTTAATAGTGTTGGTGGAGTTGCTATTGTAGGTTGTACAACAGGTGTAGTATCTACTTTAGTAGTTTCCATCTGTATCTTTTTATTATTAACAGTAGGAACAAATTTAGACATAGTTTTAGAAATAGTTTTAGTTATTACTTTAGGTCTATATTCTATTGGTTGTACTGGTTTTTTATAATAAGCTATAGAAGTAGTATTTTGTATTTGTTCATTATTATTTTTAATATCTTTTTTATATGATACTTTTTCATTATTATTAATATTACGATAAAAACCTAAAGGTTCTATTTTAGGTCTAGTAGATTGTGTCATTGGTACACTTATTGGAATACCTTCTTTATTAGAAGTACCTGTATTTATATAAGCAGTTTTATAATTATAAGGTTCTGTTTTAGCACCTTTTGGTGGTGGAGGAGAAGTATTGTAATAATATAAACTATCTTGATATGATTTTAATCGAGGGTCGTTTTTACTAGAAACATATATTGGCTTTATTCCTTTAGGAGGCTCTCCACCCATTGCCATCTTACTAATAGTAGGTATTAATTTTTTCATTGTATTTTAGATTTTATAAATTCATCAAACTTTTCTTCAGGTACTGTATAAACAATTCCATCTATAGTAACCTCATAATATCTCTTAGGTCTTTTAGCATTAGCAATTAAATCATCCTTACTACCCACTCCATATTTTTCAAATTCTTTATGACTTAATAATATTACTTTATCTCCATAAGGTACTTCATATAAATTTATTCTCTTAATATTACTTATCTCCATATTTAAATCTTTAATAGGTATAGCAAGTGCAAAGCATATTATAATACAGTCAATCATAATAATTAGTTTAAAACCTCAACATCTATATAACAATCAAGCTCACATATTTATATGTGAGTGCCTGAAAGGCATACAAAGCCCATTACAACTTTTTTGTTGTTTTGAGGTTAGTTCTGATTTTTAAAAGTTATCTAAGTTTTTCACTGGCGGTCTTACTTTCGTTTTACCAAAGAGACTAATCTCTATTCCTCCGTTTTCCCTTACCATGAAATTCTCACCAAGATGGCAGGAGGATACCCTTAAAACTATTAATAACTCTTTTAAATCTAATGAAGTCCTTTGTTCTATTTAAACTATCTACTCCAATCTGCTCTTTAGTCGTGTTAATGCTTTGTGACACTACAACTGAGGATTCTTGGTATCCTTAAAGAGGTTAGATAATGCAAATATAAACTAAAAAAAGTATAAAGCAAGAGAATGTGTTAGTTTAATGAAAAATTATTTGGGTCACTTAGATTAGTATCTACCTTAACTGCATCAAAATCAATGTCATAGTCAATTAAAAAGTCTATTAAATCATTGATATTATTTGCATAAAACTTTAAAGGCTGTTCTTTACCTTCTATTATAATACTATACATCATAACTTTTTTGTAACAAATATATACCTATTTTCGTAACATACCCCCCTTTGTTACTATTTTATTTTGTACCCCCCCCTATGTTTTTTAAAAAAAATTAGAGTGATAAAAATAGTTTGTTTGTGAGCTATGACTAGTTGTAAAAAATATAGTATGTTTGTTAGCTATGGCTAGTGGTAAAAATAGTTTGTTTTGAAAAAAGTAGTACGTTTATTAGCTTCTATACCAAACGCCCCACCAACATTTTCAAATTCTTCTACCCCGTCAAAGAATCTAGTGGTAATCGACTACTACGAGCGATGAATGACAATATATATTACCACAGATAAACTGTACTATTATATGTAGTAGATAGATTATATATTTAGGATATTCTATTTTGAACTAAAACTTAATAATCATGTGGACAACTGAACGCATTGGCGAATTAGCATTAGATGTATTGGAAGAAACATTTAATGACTTAATAGAATTATCTGATCCTTTTGAGGAAGATTTTAACAAAGAACTTTTTGATAAAGCTCTTGACCGTTATTATAAAGCATTAAATAACGCTTTAGATTTTGTTAAGAACTCAGATTCTTGGTAACAAACAAGTAGCACATTACATTAGTAGTGTGTTACTTATTCTTTTATTATTATTAACTAAAACTATATATTATGAAAGTAACATTTAGACCTTTAACTTATAATAGCAGTATTACAGCTATTATTACAGTAGAAGGACGTTTAACACTTAACAATATTACTATTGTTAAACTAACATTCAAAAGTACAGATGATGGAGTTAGATTTCTATCTATGAACTTAGATGAGCAGAAAGATTACATATTATGTGCTATTTATCCACAAACAGAGAGTCTATTTTAGACTCTCTAAACAAAACATAAAACTAGTAGCAATACTACTCTTAACTATACATTAGTAGATAGATTATATATTTTATTAGATAGATTATATATTGGATATTCCTTTTTAGTATAGTTTTCTTTTACTTTTAAAACCTTTAACAATGAGTGATACTCGCACTGCAAGAAGAACTACTAAGTCTCCAGCTAACGCTGTAGAGACTTCATCATCAGTAATTACTTTCTTAGGAAAAATACTCTCTTTCAGAGAGTGTCCTGAAGATAGTGATTATTTTGATGGTGATGAAGATTGGGGTTGGTTCGCCAACAAAAATGGCACACGTTATTTATGGTGTGAAATTGAAAAAGAGGATGACACCATACAGGACGCCATTCTCTTCGAGAATACGCTTATTGATAAATCAGGGAATCAACGTTTCGTTGTTGGTGATTACGTAAACATTTCTGCCATTGTTACTGATAGAAGTGCATCAGAAGATTCACTTCTTTGGAAAGTTTCTCTTGCTCCGCGAAGAGAAAAGATTTCCCTCGAGAAGATGGGTGGCGCTGCATTCAGTAAGCAAGTTAAAGAGGGTGTCATTAAGCCATTTGTGCCGATTAGACCTCAAACTTCACGTAAAGTGAAGTAATAGTGTAAAGTGGGTAGTACAACTAACGTTGTGCTACTCACAACACTCTCTTAAACATTAAAACAAATAACAATAAGTAAAACAATGGAAATCAAGAGGTTAATGTGTGAATGCAGGATTAATGCGTATCCCCAATGTCCCAATTTCCCCATTACATTGTTATTTACAGATTACTGGCGTGTAAATGCCTAACAATATTCACTTAAAATGTTGATAGTGAATGAGTTGAGTGTGTGAATGGGAGTGATTACTCTACTCACACCCATTATCGACTCATTTCACTATTGATACCATTTAGACCTCTTTGATAATACTAATTAGTGTTATTGTAAAATACAGTCCGAAGTATATCTGATGACTTTAAACTAGGGATGGTAAACGGTCTCCTAATAGACGAGCCGCAACTAAATAGTCTATTGTGTCCTGAAATAAGCAGGATAGGAGTATAAAATATAATCTTACGATGAAAAATATATACCAACTAAAAAACTTAATAACTTTCCAAGTTGTTGAGGACACCAGTTTCTTTGATTATATTAGTTATTGTAACGACTAACAATCTATATACTATTCACTTTAATAACTCTAACAACAGAGTTTGAAATTAAAGATGTATAAAACAATAATTAAAATCCTATTCAAATTAGAATAGTATCAAAGTTTTAGGTGTAAAACACAAATCAAAATCATTATATTATGAAAAATCTATTATGGTGTTCACCTCACACACCTACAAGTGAGCAATTAGCATCTCTTAATGAGATGGGTAATCTTATCTTTTTAAAAGATATAGCTCCAATAACAATGGCTAATTTAACAAATACACCATCTGATAGAAATGAGTGTAGAATAATAGCTGATGTGATTAGTGATTTAGCACTAAATCGTAATGCTAAAATAGTACAGTTAGGTGGTTCACCAATGTTTCTATTTGTAGCAGCATCTGTTATTGGAACTGGTAGAGTTATATTTGCTGACTCAGAAAGAGTAAGTGAGGATATACCTCAAGCTGATGGTTCAGTTAAAAAGATTTCTATATTCAAACACAAAGGTTGGATATAGATAGTGTTACAGTAGAGTGGTAGTAATATCACTCTACTATTATTTAATGTATCATTCCAGATTCACAAGGTCTGGCAGTTGTAATTATACAGTAGGCAGAAGTTATCTGTTATCTAATACTAGTTTATGGATAAACTAATTACAACTGAATACAGAGTGGATAAAAAACCTCATTTGAGGACACTAGTTTCTTTTACTTATGTTTAATTAGAGTAATTAAAATCATTTAGTTTAAAGCTTAGAGTATTATGTCAACCTAGGAAAAGATGTAATATGCTCAAGACCGCAACTTACTAAATAACTCTTGAATTAAACTGAACGAATTGTAAAAGTTTTATAGTGTATCTTTATAATTAACCAAAACCTAAATATATGAATAATAGAACAAAGATTACTAATGATAAATTCTCAATAAGAATTTGTCAAATTGCTTCTAGCTATGGATTTAAAACTATTGGTAGTTTCCATAAGTTCTTAAAACAGTGTAATCCTAATGCTAAATTAGGATTGGAAATGGGTCACATAAGAGTAGCTAATATTCTCAAGGAAGTTGAGGAATGTTTCTAAATTAAAGACATTTATTTCTTACATACAGTCCAGATAATTTCATGACTACGCTGTAAATTTTAGATGTCTTATTTTATTATTATTAAACCAAACCTATATATTATGAAAAAAGTATTTACAGCACACAAACATTCTTATGGTTGTGATTTCATGAGAGAGTTTAATACTCTCGAAGAATTAAAGAGAGGAATAGTAGAACATGAGTTATACTATAATCTCTATGATTCAGAAACTATGACATCATCATATACTGATGATATGTACACAGAAGAGTTGTTTAAGGAACACTCTAAAAGTTATACGTTGTACGAAATAGACTTACACGATGACGAAAGACTTGATTGGAGTGATTATGATGGACAATCTTACTTTACTATAGTTAAGATAGAACCAGAAATTCTATCTACTATGAAAAGAATAGATTAATATTTACACCTAAGCATGTGTTATAAACTGCTTTATTTAGTTAAACCAAAACCTATATATATATGAGCAAAGTTTACTGGAAAATGCGTAATGGTGAGTTAATTGATGTAGATACTATGGATATTAACCACTTACGCAATACATTAAAGTTAGTTTTAAGAAATAGAGAGACTGTTGTAAAACAGATTCTTAAATCTAAAAGGACTAATTTTATGTTACATGGAGACATGGCTAATGAGTTTAACTCTAGCCAACAAGAGAATGACGAATATGATGAATCATTATTAAACCTATAATTATGAATGAAGTTACGACTTACGTATTGGTTTCATGGCCTGAATCGCAAATACTAATGGAATACGAATGGTTTGATGAATGTATATTAATGAATGATACAAATCATTTAGAAAATATAGGTTCATCTGCTTATTTTGTTCCATTTGAAAGATGGAAAGAGTTATGAAAAAGAAAGTAATTGATTATGTACCTAGAAATAAGAGTTTACCTCTTATAATAGGTATATTAACAGTTACTGCCTTTATTCTTGGAGTTAAGTATTCTGATACTGGTGATTACTATGAGCAATCAATAGTACCAGAGACTAAATTCTTCACTATATTTAAAACTAAAATTGATACAGTTTATGTAGAGAAAGTTAAAGAGGAAGTTATCAATGAAGAAGCTTATGGTGATAGAAACTACGGTCACAGTATTAGAAGACTTAATGAAAGAGAATTAAGGCAGAAACTAACGAACATGGGATTCAAACACTTAGACAATGTAGATTGGTTTAAGATGCGTAGAATATGGTTATTATATAACTATAATGATATGCTAATGAATGTCCATGTACTTACAGATTTTCCTGTTAGTATGATTTACAGTTTCTTTATTATAGAAGCTACTACTAAAGGAATAGAAACAGACTTATGGAGATTACATGCTAATGCTGGAGGTGTAAAAGCACTCAAAGGTCATAATCATGTAACTTACAGTACTAGAGAAGTTATTGGTGGTAGAAACAAACGTATTAAAGCTAAATTCTTTAGTAGTAACAATACTAAAGATGGTATTGCATTATGGTCTGGAGTATTAAACTCTGATAGATACAAGAAATGCAAGACTTACGATGTTAAACCACCACAACTATACAAGAAAATCTGTAAATGTATCTACAAAAGTGGGTATCATACAGATACAGACTACGAGTTTCGGGCATCACTAATGTCAGAATATTGGCAATTAAAGAAACACTTGCCATGAAACAAGATAAAAAATACAAGGTAAATGTAGTATCATTAATCTATAAACAGAAATATGATACTACAGATTACCCTGTAATTAACAATAGCACTACAGCAGCTGATATACTATATGAATCATGGGATAAAGATACAATAGCAATGGAAGAACAAACCAAAGTATTATATCTTAATCGTAGGAATCAAGTTATAGGATTATACACTACAAGTATTGGTGGTCTTGGTGGAACAGTTATGTGTAATACAAAGATATTTGCATGTGGATTAAAGATAGTTGCATCAGGTATTATTGTTTGTCACAATCATCCATCAGGTAATAGAAATTTATCTAATGCTGATAGAAATATAACTAAATCTTTAAAAGATGTAGGTGATATAATTGGTATAAAATTATTAGACCATATTATTATATTACCTAATGGTAGTTATGTATCTTTATCAGATGAAAAAGAGTTATAGATTTGTTATGATTACAATTATTTAATTAGGGTAAGTTAAGTGCTTACCCTAATGTTTAAATGTTAAATGTATGGCTAAAGGTATAATTAAATTTAATTTAAAAAAGGAAGCAAATGATTTCAAATTAGCTGCTAATGCTAAAGAAATCATGTCAGTTCTATGGGAAGTTGACCAAGAACTAAGAAATAAAATTAAATATCCTTCAGATAATACCAGTCAAGAAACTATTGATGCTTTAATTAGCATTAGAGATTTTCTAAGAGAAAGTATGTCTGACAACAATATTAATTTTGATATGTATTGTTAAACAATAACTTTACGTTATTCAAGTGGTGTAAATGGAAACATTTGAGCAATCAGATATAGGTTCGAATCCTATCTTGACTACGAAGAAATGGTAATCTTCCAATATGGCATTCAGTCCGTTAATCTGGAGAACTTACCTGACAGTCTGGAAAGACAGCATAAGTGTTGTTCTCTTGAGAAAGGAATTAGTAATTATAGATGCTGATTTCTCAAATAGAGAGTTAAGTATGAGAGTGATGTTCATCTATAGTTAATGACTCTACAACACAGAGGAGTTCTCTCCCTCAAATTTATTATTAATCATTAAACAATATTCAGATGTTACAAAAAGTTATCGTTGGTGTAGTTTTACTAATCAGTTTAAGTTTTAATGTACATATTACTGTACGAGATTATCTAATTCAGAAAGAGAAAGAATTCTTTTCTGAATACATAGATTACACAGTTGTATCTGATAGAAATGGACAAATTATGGGTTTATTGCAATTGCAAACAGTTGCAGAACCTGTAGTAGGAGACAGTATCATTATATTTACGGAAGATAAAGAATACTATCTCACAGT
>Ga0114970_10001507_pt1 | contig 17431 bp, 9 predicted proteins | sample M_140205_XF_Meta_FD_87030 | JGI IMG/M metagenome (GOLD analysis project Ga0114970, IMG submission 87030) | Freshwater microbial communities from Lake Montjoie, Canada to study carbon cycling - M_140205_XF_MetaG | ecosystem: Environmental > Aquatic > Freshwater > Lake | place: Lake Montjoie... | reverse complement strand
GGGCGGCAGGATCGCTTGATGGCGCTCATCAATTAAATCACAAACTGCCTGACCAACCAAATGACTAGAAATAGCGTAGCAAGTCAGACCATGATCCGCGAGAAGTTCCCATTTTTTTCGGAGATAATCCGGCGAACCCGCTTGATCGACTTCGAAATGGTCGCCCCAGCAAGCAAGCTCGACGCCATCATAGCCGAGCTTTTTAGCCAATGGGGCCAGTTGCTCGAGGGGAAGATCGGCCCACTGGCCGGTGAAAAGAGTGATCGGACGCGCCATAGTTAAGAGAGGTTAAACGTTGAGGTTTTAAAAATAATCAAAGGCAAATAATAATCGCTGACCGCGTAATTCACAGCTTCAGCTGGCGCAGATAGGCCAAGCTCGCGGGCACATTTTCCAACGGAGCCGGCGTCTCATCTTCAATAAAATAATAACGCACGCCGATCTTCTCGGCCGTCCCGATGACCGCCGGCCAGTTAATTTGCCCCGACCCGACGGCCACGTTATCCGTGTCAGGTGCGTGACCGGTGGGCTGACCGTACGGTGCGGCGCGACGAATATCTTTCACGTGCAGCGACACCCAGCGATCAGCATACTTATTCAAAAGTTTCACGGGATCGCCCCCGCCGTGATAGATCCAGAACACATCCATCTGGTAGCACACGTCCGCGGGATTGGTCGCGCGGATCAAATCATCCAGCAAAGTTTCGCCCGCGATCGCGGTCGGGATTAGCTCATAACCGTGGGGATGGTAGCCAAATTTAAGCCCCGCCGCGCGGAACACGGCGCCAGCGTGATTAAATATTTTGGCGGCGGCTTCAATTTGCCCCGGAGTAAAAGCTCCCTGGTGGGGAATCCAGGGACAAATCACGTAATTCACGCCCAAGACTTGGGCGGCGCGGATGAGGGGAGTTAAATCTTTGCTTAAATCGGCATACTGCACATGCGCGCTGGGCATCTTCAAGCCGCGCGCATCAAGCGCGGCGCGGACCTGTTCAGGCGTCATGTTGGGCGTTACGACCGCCCCCTCGAGCTCAACCACGCCCCATTGTTTAGCTAAATCCAGCGAGGCCGGTAATCCCTTGGTCAGTGCGGTGGCCCGCAAACTCCATAGCTGCAGACCAATATGGTCATGGAAATCAGCCTGGAGCTGATGCTGAGAAATAAGGGCCAACGATATAATAACCAGCAGACGATTTATTTTCATGGGGTAAAAATGAGAGCGACTTACCCAATTTGTTAATTCTCTTCTCAGCGTCGATTCAGAAATGATCCTGGCGCCAGTCTTTATCAACTGATCGGGGTCACCCGCTTATCACACGGCGGGTTTGGGACGCTGCGCGAGCACGCTCAGAATCGCTTGGTCGCGCTCTTTTTCTAAATCCTCGAGTGACCGGCCCGCGGCCGCCTCGTGCACTCCCTGAATAATGGCCGCTTTGAGCTCGGGCGTTAATTCTGGTTGGCCCAGATCAGCCCACATTTTGGCGAAGGGCCCCGCAAGATGATGCATAAAATGAGTCATCCCACCCTGACCACCCCCCAGATGGAAAATTAAATTAGGTCCGAGCGCGCTCCATCTTAAACCCGGTCCTTCACTCACCGCGGCATCCACATCCGCGACACTCACGACTCCCTCCGCGACTAAATGCACTGCTTCCCGCCAGAGCGCCGCTTGGAGCCGATTGGCCACATGACCGGGAATTTCCTTATTCAAGCGAATCGTGCGTTTGCCGAGACGCGTATAAAATTGCTCAGCGGCAATGATCGTGGCGAGCGATGTTTTCCGCCCGCCGACAATTTCCACCAACGGAATTAAATGCGGCGGATTAAAGGGATGCCCCAAGACACATCGTTCGGGATGGCGGCACTCGCTCTGCATCACGCTCATCGCCAAGCTCGATGAGCTGGACGCTAGAATCACGGTACTCGGCAAAACCGCATCCATTTCCGCAAATAGTTTAATTTTAAACTCGGCTCTTTCTGGACCATTCTCCTGCACAAAATCGACGCCGGTTAGCGCCGTCGACAAATCGGCCTCAAAACGCAACCGCGCGCGATCAGCGCCGGGCGCCAGACCCAGAGTGACCAGGAGAGGCCAGACCCGATCCACATAACCGCGCAAATCACGCTCCGCATGAGGCGCGGGATCAGTCGCCACTACATCCAAACCATGCGCCAGAAAAAACGCGGTCCAACTGGAGCCAATGAGACCAGTGCCGACCACCGCGACGCGTTGAATAGAATTCGAGGCGGGCATCAGCGGCAGATTAACAATCAAGAGGCACAGTTAAATACACGCGATGGTGATGACGGGCGGCCTCCATTGGATGAGAGCATGCCCCGCGTCCTCAAGTCCGCTGCCAAGCGCGGGCCAAGGCTTGCCGCAGGACCACCGCGTCTGGCCAAGCTGGCGGTAAGCCGGTGATATTGTAGCCGCCTCCGCCCGCAAAGTACGGCCCCATTTCAGGACACGCGTACATCGTTTTGTTTTTATTGGAGCGAGCCCGTTTCCATAATTTCATCAGTGCCTCCACAAATATGAGGTAGCTTTTAACCTCAGGCGTCAGGACCCCGCGGTGAGTAACTGCCACCTGCGCGTGATGGCCGTTAAAAGGACGGAAATGGACCTGCTCACTATTCTGCAGCAAAGCCGGATGATCGAGCAGGCGCTCAATATAATTACCGGGATGCAAATGTTTGACCGCCGCCAAGTGCGAGAAATCAAAATTCATTTTAATCAATTCGCCCGTCGCGCGGTGATAACGATCGGCGATCTCGTAGGTTTTCTCGGGCGTCTCGGTGCAGCAATCACGGTGAATTTCCAGCGAGAGGACGACGCCGCCGATTTTCTCGGCCGCGCGCACCAACTGCAGCCAGTGGCGCGTCGCCAAGGCGGGCGGAGTATCGTGATTATCCAACTGCACATTAATATGCACCGCACCGCTTTCTTTTTGCGCCCGGATCAAGCGGCTGAAATCAGCCGGCTGATCGGTGGAGATAAATCCGAGAATATATTTTAGGCCGTATTTTTCCGCGAGGCGGCGATGCTCGGGCGTCACGGCCGTAGTTAAGCCGTCAAAGCCCGCGGCGGCGACTGCCTTGATTTTTCTTTCGAGCGACCACTCGCGAGCCACGACAGGATGACCAGTGAGCGACCAGAGATTAGCGATATGCGCGATTTGTGACATGGGGGTGAGGTAAAATTAGTTCGCTTATTTGACCGCTCGCGCAGCGGGAGTCCAGCCTGCGTAATTATTTTTGGTGAAAAATAATCTACCCCCTCCCCGCCAAAGTCGACTTGCCAAACCGCTAAACAACTCAATGCATTCTCCCATGCCTCGCATTCCTCTCGAAGACAGTTTCGCCGACGTTATTAGCAAGACGCAGCGTGGCTACAAACTCACCGATGCTGCGCTCGTCGAAAAAGCGCAAATCACCGCCAGCGATCTCGCCGCCCTCAAGGCCGGGGAAATAATTGAGCCCGCCCTCCTCGCCGTAGCGGCAGCGCTCGATTTAGGTCGCCACGCTCTCCTCGCCCAGGCGCGCCGTGAGTGGTACCCCGAACCGCCGATCTTCAAACGGGGGTTCGCCATGTTTAATACCCCATTCGAAGATATGACGGTCAACAGCTACTTGGTCTGGGATAGCAAGACCCGCCTCGCCGCGGCCTTTGACACCGGCGCCAACTGCCAGGCCATGCTCGATACGATCGCGGGGGAAAACCTGACGCTGCGTTATATTTTCTTAACTCACACCCACGACGACCACATCGCCGACCTCGATCGTTTAGCCGCCAGCGGCGCGGAAGTGTGGGCCAGCGAACTCGAACCCAGCGATCGGCCCGGGGCAAAAATCTTTCAAGAAAATGCCCACTTTCATATGGGTGAGCTCGCGATCAAGACGCTGTTCACATGGGGCCACTCACCCGGCATGACGACCTTCTTTGTCACTGGTTTATCTTGGCCCCTGGCCATAGTCGGTGACGCAATCTTTGCCAGCTCCATGGGTGGCAGCGCCACTCACTTCGATATGCAGCTCCGCAATAATAAACAAAAAATCATGAAGCTGCAGGCTGACACCGTCCTCGCCTGCGGCCACGGCCCGCTCACGACTCTGAAACAAGAAAAACAGCACAATCCTTTTTACGCTCACTAATATGTCTCAAAAAATCGCTTTCGTCGGTACCGGTCGCATGGGTGGGAACATGGCTCGTCGCCTCAAAGATTGCGGCTATCAGATCACCGCGGTTTATGATGCCCATGCTCCCCTGGCCGAAAGCCTAGCCACCGAAATCGGGGCGCGCGCCGCTCGCACCTTGGCTGAAGTCACTGCCGCGGCCGATCTGATCTTCACGGTCGTTACCGATGATGCGGCCCAACTAAAAGTATTTGCCGAAACGGGTGACTCCTTGCTAATCGGCGCCTCAGGAAAAATTTTCGTCAACTGCGCAACCCTGACCCCTAAAGTTCATGTGGAAGTCGAACGGCGCGCCCAACGCGTCGGGGGTATTACCCTCGAAGGCTGCATGGCCTCCAGTATTCCTCAGGCGCGCAACGGCACGCTCTATCTCATGTGCGCCGGGGATCGATCAACGTTTGATCAGGTGCGTCCCGTCTTGGAAAAATTAAGCACCGCCCTCCGCTATATCGGGCCGACCGGGAGCGCCGCGCAAGTCAAGGCTCTGGTCAACATGGTCATGAATATCAACACAGCCGGTCTCGCTGAGGGGCTCGGCCTGGGCCAAGCTCTCGGCCTCGATCTTGATATGCTTCGGGAAGTTTTCAGCCAGACGGGCGCTAACTCGCAAGTGCTCAAGACCGATGGCGAGGACATGCAAAATCGCGCGCACGATTGCTACTTCTCCGCCTCGCATGCCGCCAAGGATTCTGGCATTGCCTGCCAACTCGCAGTCGACTGCCAATTAAATTTACCGGTGGCCAAAGTTACCCAAGCACAATTCGCTCGGCTGACTGAGCTTGGCCTCGGCGGCCTAGATAAATCAGGAATCGCCGAGCTCACCTTTCCCGGTCGCCATGGCTAAGTTATAATGCCGCGACGGGTATTTAACCGCCGGGCTGAGTGACCGCGGCTAACGAGATCAAACGATCCGCTCGTCAGTCCTAGCGCTGCTCGTCCTTCCTCGGAGAAGTCCGCGGGGGAAATTCTAGGCCGCGCCCCCCAACAAGATTGCGGTATATTGCTCGATCGATTGGCGGTGGTATCAGCACCGCCGCCAACTGGTTTAGTGCGACTCAGCGAAGCTGGTGATCGAATGCCATTCGAGCACTTCTTGCAGGATCGCGCGCTCCGTTCTTGATACAATTTTCTCCAAACTGTTCCACGTTTGGCAGAACATCACCCGCTGACGGCTATTCGATAAATTAAGCTGCATCTCGCGGAAGCGGGCGACGCGACGCTGGAGGTCGTTGATCGAGATCAGGGAAATGAAGGAGGCGGCGATGACCGGCAAGGCGATGGGCAGGAAATAGAACAAGCTAGTCTCAAGCGCCGGCGGGACGATCAGGTGGGCCGTGTGACAGACGGCGTAGGCCAGCGTGCAAGTCATGGCGAGCAACGTCGCCACCCAAAATCCGAGTCTTAAGCGCCGCAAGAGCGGCACCGCGCGGGCCTCCTGCCGGCGATAGTATTTCAGTTGGTCATCGATGCGTTTTTCCAAATAAATTCGCCGGAATTCTTCCATGGAGACCGGCTGGGCTCCCGCCGAGCGAGTGTGGAGAATCCCCAGCGAGCGGGTCAGCCCGCGCATGATGGGCAAATCAAGATCCTCGAATAACGGCGCCGCGCGGGGTAAGCCCCAGGTAGCCAAACCTGAGCGGCAAAATTCAGCGGCCAACCGACACCGCACCCAGTTGTGCTGCGAGTGATGATGCTGACGCAAGATGACTGCCACGCCTAAGGCGCCAGCAAGACAGAGTAATTTCAGCCAAGGAATAACGGTGAAGTGCAGATCAAAGGAAAGCGCCGCCGCCGCAATCAGCGTGGCCAAGACATGCAGCCCAACGGTCAGCACAATCAAGCGGCGAAATTGGGGCGCGCCATGACTCGCCGCGAAGTCGCACTTTTGCTGAAACGCAAAGATCGGAGCTGGGGCGTCGAAAGGATTTTCGCCCCAGCCCGCTGATCCCACTGGGAGCGAATTTAAATTAACCAAAGTCTGATCGGTGCGTTCGAGGCGCTCAAAATTTTCGCGCCGCAGTTCGAGCGTTACCGCATCGATCACCAGTACCGGCTTGCCCAGTGATTTGGCGTAATGCACGACCTCCGCCGTGCCCCCTTTGCCGCGCGCAGGTTGACCGTCCCAAACCGCAATCAGGACATCAGCGCCATCCACCGTCTCCATGCCACAATCGAGATAAGCATCCTCGCGCGAACCATTTTCCGCAATCACGCGCTCGTGTTCTGCGCACGCGAGTAGTTCCTCGGCGGTTAGCCATTCTGCCGGTAGAAAGTCTTTTTGAAATTCGGCTTTCGGTAGCGGCAAAATCGCGTGCCAGGAAAGACCAAGCGCCTGGGCCTGCTTAACAAAGAGCTGATCGCTGCCAATCGCGATTGAGGAAAGCGCAATCCACTCGCCCGCGGCCTCTTGCCGGAGCAAAGCCAGTGCCGCCGTAATCGCACGAGCGACGCCTGCAGGATTCGCTACGGACCGATGTCCAGAAAAACCCACAACATGAAACAACGGTAGAACAGAGGAGGAATTCATGCGGCCGATAGCGAATCGCACGCGACGCTCACAGGTGCGTCAACGTCAAAGCCGCTAGGGCCGACCGCTTGACCATCATTGCAGCGCCTTTGCGGGGACCAGAAACAGACCCTTCCCCCCCCTACTTATTTTTCGCGGTTGACCGCTAGAAACACCACCAAGCATCCGAATATAATGATACTATTTTGCGTTAATAAATTAATCCTGCCTCAAGTCGCATATGGCATCGCCATCACCTAACTAATTTCAATATTTTAGATTAAGCGCAAAATAACTATAAGCAGTAATAAGGGTTATTTTATTTTCGTTAGCTGCACAGTAAATCCAGGCAAAAATAAAACTAAATTATAGTTATGTCGCATTGCCTAAACCGCGATTATTTTGCTCGTACCACGAAAGGACGAATTGCCACCCGCTATCGGATCGATGCTAGGCAAGTATACGACGCGGTCACATTTTAGGACCGTGCGAAGGCCTTAACCGATTTTTTTTAATATTAACTTGGTATCTATTTAAAAATGTCTGCCCCCACACTTTCTGCCCTCCTCCTCGCCCCTTTTGAAAATGATGCTTGGGAGGATTTGTTAAATTTCATTGAAGAGAAAAAAGTCATTCCGATCATCGGGCCTGAGTTGCTCACCGTTGAGACGGAGACCGGACCGCAAAATCTTTATACGTGGCTAGCTCCACGTTTGGCCACTCGCCTGGGGATTCCGCCGGAGGAACTCTCGCCGACACCGAGCCTCAACGATGTCGTGGTGCGCTTCCTCGCGCGGCGTGGTCGGCGGGAAGATGCGTATTCTCGGCTACGCACCATTCTTCGGGAAACTAACTTTGCTCCTCCGTTAGCCCTCCGCCAGCTCGCGGAGATCACCGACCTCGATCTCTACATCACAACGACCTTCGATAGCCTGCTCGAAGATGCGCTCAATACCGTGCGTTTCGCCGGTCTCCGCAGCACCGAAGTCGTCGCCTACGCCCCCAACAAGGTGGCCGATCTTCCATCAGAACGCGCCCAGTTCACTCGCCCACTCGTCTATCATCTGCTCGGCCGGCTCTCCGCTTCGCCCACCTATGTCTTGTCCGATGAAGATACGCTCGAGTTCATGTGCGCACTCCAAACGGAAGCGTACTGTCCGGAGAAACTTTTTGCGGCCCTCGAAGAAAGCCACCTGCTCGTGCTCGGCGGCGGCTTCCCCGACTGGTTAATGCGGCTATTTTTGCGCCTAGCAAAACGCCGGCGCCTGTCCGATCCGCGGGAAGTAGGGGAAGTTGTCGCTGATCGTCAGCTTAACGGGGATACCGGCTTAGTGGGATTTCTGCAGCAAGTGAGTAGTCGGTCCCAAGTATTCGGTGGATCAGCCGACGGGTTTGTCGCAGAGCTACACCGCCGTTGGTTAGAGCGACGCGGGGCAACCAGTGGAACTGGATCGACGGCAGCAGTTGCGGCCAGCCCTCGGCGTTTTTTCGCGCCCGAACGCGAAATGCCCGACCGCGCCGTGTTTATCAGCTATGCCCGGGAGGATTTAGCCGCCGTGCAGCGCCTCAAAACTGCTTTCGATGCCGCTGGGATCGTCACCTGGTTTGATATGGATCGGCTTGAGAGTGGCGACGATTTCGAACGCAAAATTCAGCGCAATATTGCCCGGTGCTCATTTTTTATCCCGATCATCTCCGCCGCCACTCAACGGCGCGTCGAGGGATACTTCCGCCGGGAGTGGTCGTGGGCAGTTGATCGCACCCGGGGTATGGCCGAAGGCGCGGCTTTTATTCTACCAGCCTGCATTGATGACACCACAGAAAATGGCGCGCTTGTACCGGAGAAATTTTTGAAAAGTCACTGGACGCGTATTCCCGCTGGTGAACCCGGCGCTGATTTCACAAAGCACCTGCGCGAGCTCCTCAGCTGATAAATAAACTACCCCTCTTTTCTCATGAGTTCCAACTTACCCCAATCCTCGGTTGATCGCGAAAATCCTTGGCCGGGCTTAGCCACATTTACCGAAGCCCAACGGGCATTTTTCCATGGCCGCGACGAAGAGATTCGCGAACTCACCCGGCGACTCGAACGTAAAACGCTGACCGTGCTCTTTGGTCAGTCTGGCCTCGGCAAGTCATCCCTCCTCCAAGCGGGAGTTTTCCCGCGCTTACGCTCGGCTGGCTACTGTCCGATCTACGTGCGACTCGATCACTCTCCCGATGCCTTGCCCCTCGCTGAGCAGATCAAGCCGACGGTGACGGCCGCAACTTCCTTGATGGGCGTGTGGTCGCAAGGCGGCGTGGCCGTGGCTGGCGAGTCGCTCTGGGAATATTTTCATCATCGCGATGACATTTTGCGGGGCGGCAGCGGTCAGCTGCTCATTCCCCTGCTCGTCTTCGATCAATTTGAAGAATTGTTCACTCTGGGGGCCGCGGCCGATAGCACCCGTGCACGAGCGCAGGCATTTCTCACTGAACTAGCCGATCTTGTTGAAAACCGCCCGCCCGCTTCGTTTGAAGCTCGGCTCGATGCCGGCACCGTCGATGCGGAGAAATTTGATTTCACCCGCAGCGATTATCGTGTGCTGATTTCCCTCCGCGAAGATTATCTGCCGCACCTCGAAAGCCTGAAGGGGGCGATGCCCTCCCTCATGCAGAATCGCTTGCGGCTTAAGCGTCTCTCCGGCACTCAAGCGCTGGAGGCCGTTGTCAATCCCGCCCCCGGTCTCGTCACCGAAGATGTGGCTCGGGCGATCGTAACTTTTGTCTCAGGCCGGACTGATCTGACTCAAGCGGAAGTGGAGCCCTCGCTGCTGAGCTTGGTGTGTCGTGAACTCAACCATCGCCGCCAAGCGGTGGGCGCTACGGCGATTGATGCCGCCCTGCTCGATGGCTCGCGCGAGACGATTCTCGTTGAATTTTATGAACGTACGTTAGCCGACCAACCGGACGCTGTCCGCCACTTCATCGAAGACGAATTGCTGACGGATTCAGGTTACCGTGAGAATATCGCACTCGAGCGAGCGCAAAAACTTTTAGCGGCGGCGGGTGCGCCCAGCACCGCGATCGACACGCTCGTGGCGCGCCGACTGCTCCGCATTGAAGAACGACTCGATGTTCGGCGCATAGAGCTCACCCACGACGTCCTCTGTGGCGTGGTAAAAGCGAGCCGCGCAATCCGGCAAGAACGCGAGGCGCGCGCTGCTGAGGAACAACGCCGCCAGGCAAGCGCGGCCCAGCTCTTGGCCGCCCAAGAGAGCGCGACCAAAGCCCAGCGTTCAGCGCAGCGCTCACGATTCGTGGCCGTAGGGAGCAGCGTCCTCGCCGTGGTGGCCATCGGCGCGGCTATTTGGGGCTACATCAATTTGCGGCGAGCGGAAGCAGCCGAAAGCCACATCAGTTCTGAGCGCGATCGCGCCCAAGTTGCCCGCGGCGAGGCCGAGAAGCTCGTGAGCTTCCTGCTCGATGACCTTTACCGGCAATTAGAGTCCACCGGCCGGACCGCCGTGGTCAGCAGTCTGGCGAGCCGCGCCCTCGCTTATTTTGAAGCGCTGCCGCCGGAATTTCGGGATGCGCGCAGCGAGCGCTATCGAGGCGTCGCCCTGAGTCGACTCGGCATGGCCTTATCGATGCAAGGCAAGACGCGCGAAGCTGAAGAGCCGATGCTCGCAGCGGAGGCTTTATTTAAAGGCCTGCGCGACCAGGGAGACAAAACGGTGGGATTGGCGGTCGATCTCACTGCCCTGCTCCGCCAGCGCAGCAAAAATGCTTATGCTCAAAATCGCATAACTGCTGGGATTGAGATTAGTAAACGCGCGGTAGAATTTATCGGAACCGTAACGGCTGGGCCAGATGCGACCGATGAGGCTCGCTTCGAACAGGGGCGCAGTCTCACGGCTCTTGGCTTCTTGCTCATGCGCGACGATCAAGATGGACCGGCCCTCGCCACTTTTCAGCAGGCCCTAATGGTGCTCAAACCGCTGATTGCCCACGAACCCATGCGGCAGCGGGCGAGCGTGATGTTTAGCGAATGTGCCTCTTGGACGGCCGAAGTTATGGTGAAACTGCAGCAAATAACCGAAAGCCGCGCCATGCTAGCCGAGGCCGTGCCGATCATTGATGCAGCGGTGGAGCGAGAGGCTGGCAATTTAGGTGCCTTGCGTTCCCGCGCCCTCTTGCAGGGGAATAAAGCCAGGTTAGCGCGAGAAGCTAATGACGATGCGACAGTGGTGAAGCTGGGCCTTAAAGGGGCTGAAGATTGGACCGAGTTCTTACGCTATGATCGAGAGAACGATACTGCGCGGAACAACCGGCGCGCCCAACTGGGGTCGGTGGCTGGCGCCTATATCCGTCAGGGTCAGGTGAGTGCCGCGATCGAAACGCTTAAGCGATTCAGTCACGATGGCACGGCTGACGCGAGTGCACCCAGCACCCTCAGGGTAATTATGTTTCAAGTAGCTTGGCACACCACGCTCGAAGCTGAACTCGGTCGGACGACTGACATCGAAACCAACGTCGCAGAGTTCGACCGCCTAGGAGCCCTAGCTATAAATCAAGTCGGGGCGGAAAGCTTCATCGCGGCTGACACGCAAGTATGGAAGGAAGCCCTTCGGACTAATCTAAAAATGGCAACCGGCCAAACCGCCGCAGCCCTCAAAGCCGCGCAGGAAAATCTCGTTAAAACAAAGGCGCTCGTGCCAGCCTCAGCCGGGGAAACGCAATTACAGCGTAATATGATTCGTCAAAACCTAGGGTTGCAGACCAGCGCCGCACTCAAGCTAGAGCGATGGGCTGAAGCGGCGCAAGCGGGACAAGAGTTAATCGCGGCGGTCCGCCGCATCGGTAAAAATACCGATGAGGAGGACAATCTGAATGAAGACTTCGCGTTGGCGGCAGTGGCACTCGCGAAAAATGGTGAATTGGAGACCGCCCGTAAATTCTGGGACCAAGCCAAGGCCGATGACCGGGCCCACAACGACGCGCGGGCCAGCAATACCTTCATCCTTTTACAGCGGGCCATGCTCGCGCTGGGGGATGGACTGATCACGAGAGACCCGATCGAAAAACGGGCCGCATTTTCGGCCGGTCTCACGCATATCGCGGCCATACCGGCAGAGGCGCAACAGCTTCGCCGCATCCGCGATTTAAAAATATTCCTCCAACAAGAGTTAGCCAAAATCAAATAAGATTCGCGGCAATTTCGCTGCTCTAACCAGCACAAATAACGGCCAACGCGCCCACCAGCTAGGCAACTGACATGAGCGGTCCTTCCAGAGCAATTTTCCTCTCCTATGCCTCGCAAGATGCGGAGGCGGCTAAGCTACTCTGTGAATCCCTGCGCCGCGGGGGCATTGAGGTGTGGTTCGATTCCGATGGAGGCCTCGAGCATGGCGACGAATGGGATCAGAAAATTCGCCGCCAAATTAAGGAGTGCCTCCTTTTCATCGCCGTCATCTCCGCTAATACCCAAGCGCGGCAAGAAGGCTATTTTCGACTCGAATGGGAACTAGCAGCGCAGCGGGCTATGAGCATCGCCTCAGGGGTGGCGTTCATCTTGCCGATCGTGATTGATGAGACGCGCGAGCCCGATGCCTTGGTGCCGGATCGTTTTCGAGCGGTGCAATGGATGCGGCTGCCCCAGGGCGCAGTCTCCGCTGAGGTCCAACAGCGATTCCTCAAGCTCTGGTCACACCGCGCCGGGGTGGTAAAAAATAATCTCAACCCACCGCCACTGATACCTGAGGATCAAGGATCGTTGCCAACCGCGGCATTGAACGACGGTCAAAAAAATAAAATTTGGCTAAAAGCCGGAATAGCGACCCTGCTGATCGCCATTCTTGGTTTGCTTTGGTGGCAACCCTGGCGCCCGTCTGAGAGAACCTTAAAATCTGCCGCGCTCCTCACGAACGATCAGGTCGCGACAGTGGCAATTGATGATTTTCCTCGCGACCCCAATTTAAAGCGGGCCCTGGATATGATCAATGGACTAGACGCTAACGCTGAAGATTTTGCTTTTGCCGAAGATTTAGTGAAAGAGGTACTCGTCAAGCGCTCCATGGACGTGGAAGGCATAACTGTCATGGCGCGTGTGCAGGACGCTTATCTTTATCGTGGTTTTGATCGTTCCAATACCCGGCAAGCCGCGGCGCAGCGCTATGCGCAGCGCGCGGTGCGATTAGCACCGAATGACCCGGAGGCTCTTGCCGCACTGGGAATTTATTATTTTGCCCGCAGCGCTGATCTGAGCCGGGCCCGCGACCTATTAACTCAGGCCATCGCCCTCAAACCAAGATCCTCATTATTTTATCGTTTTCGCGATGAGGCCATGTTTCGGGATCCTAAATTTCCACGAGCTGAGGCCGTCGCCGCGGCAGAAGAGACAACCCGGCGATTCCCAAATGATGCACTTATTTACTACCAACTCGCGCGGGTTTATCGAGACGTTGGCCGCTTAGAAGATATGGAACGAGCACTTGATCGCAGCATCGCGATCACGCCCATCGCCAATGCCATGATGTGGAAATCACGGCTCGCGCTCTGGGTTCGGGGCGATTTAGCGGAAATGAAAGCCCTCTTGGATCGTGTACCCCCGCGGACTAATGATTTAGAGCGTGTCTGTTTTACCAAATGGACCTACGCAATGGCGGCAGGCAATCCGACCTTTGGTCTCACCGCCTTGACTGGCATCACCAATCCTTGGTTCGAGGATTTCGACTTTATTGGCCCGCGCCAGCTGCTGGCAGCTCAACTGCTCGAACTGGGCGGTAAGCATGAATTAGCCCGGCTGCAATACGAAGCAGCCCTGCTTGAGTTGCGTCAGCAAAAGACCCGCTCTCCCGGTGACGCGTCACTGCCTAATTTAGAAACTTGGATTTATTATGGGCTCGATCAAATGAGCGAAGCTCGTGCCAGTAATAAAATAGCGCGCGAAGCCGTAACGCACCCCTATCGCTACGGTACTTTACAAGAATGGTGGTTTACCGCCATTCCGATTAACTTGCTTCTAGGGGAACGTGCGACGGCTTTACAGCTGATCCGCGAAGCTGTAACGATCTTAATACCTAGCGCCAATGACCCCACGCAAGCATCGCGGCTCGCGCGCGAGGCATTGCGACTGCGTTTTCGACTCGATCCGCGAATGACGCCGTATCGGGAGGATCCGGAAATTATCGCGCTACTGGACGAATCAGTTCAGCCCGTAGCCGCTCGTCCACTGAGCGAAGGCGCTCAACTGGCGGAGCGGGCTAAAGCAATTTATGCTAAGCTTAGCTATACCGTGAGCGACCTAGGCCCCGCCGAAGATCTGGCGCGCCGTGCCACGGAACGTGATCCCGACAATGCCACGACCTGGGGTGTCAGGGCGGGCGTGCAAGCCGCCTGGGTCAACCGCAACTGGGACCTGAGCGAGAAGCGCCAAATGGAAGTACAAAGACTAGCCAATCACGCCCTGACCCTTGATCCCAACGAGCCCGAGGCCTTGCTCGCACTAGCCCACCTGCTCAAGAGAAACAAAAACACCGTTGAGCAAGCCGTCACTCATTTGCGAAGCGCGGTCGCGGCTAACCCCAATCACATCCTACTGGCCCGAGCACTTGGCAGTGCGCTGAATGGCACGGGGCGCATCGAGGAAGGCCGGAAACTCTTGCTCGATTTAACTAAAGTCGCACCCCGTGATCCTCTCCTCCAGTATGAATTAGCGCTCTCTTACAACCGCCCGCCTACAGGCAGCACGAGCGATTCGGCCGAGGCTGAGCAAAATTTAGCGCGAATGCTTAAACACTTAGACGAGGCTATTGCCATTCAACCCTTTGGGCATGCGATCACGATGAAAGCAAACTTGGTTGCCAACCTACGCGGCGATCTAGCCGCGGCTCGGCTCATTATTGACCAGCTGGCCACCTTACCGCTTGCCGACCGCGCCGAAGATCGTTCAGTCGCCACGGCGATGTGGGTGGGGTTATTGGAGCACCTGCCTGAACAGGTGGAAGCCGCAGCGGCCTTGACCACGCGTAATTATTTCACCGACACGCAGGTCCTCATGGCACCTAAGGCTTGGTCCCTCGCCCTCGCCCATCAGATGGCTGGCAAAGTTAACCGCGCCCGCGCCGACTGGCAGTCAGCCGAGATTTTATTACGCCAGCTGCTTAAAGATGATCAGACCAATGAAGTGTATCAAGTCCAGCTAGCCACAACCCTCGCTTGGTTAGGTCAGAACGATGAAGCCGAGGCTCTCATCAGATCAGTTGAACCATTATGGAAGGAAGACCTCGGAGGGTTTCGGGTTCGCTTATTGGCTGGCTACTATGGCGCCCGTGGGGATGCCACCAAGGCCGCGCCCTATTTGACGCTAGGACTCAATAGTAATGAGATCTTCATTACCACGCACACCTTGCGCCTCAATCCGTGGTGGGATAAACTACGGGGCCAGCCGGAATTTGAAAAGCTGCTTAAAGCCCCCGCAACCAAACTCTAGAAAATTCGCCTCGGTCCAGCCCTGACTCTGGTAGATCGCGGTCATCATCAGTGCGCCCCTATTCCTCGCTGGAATATTTTTTCAGGAAGTAAGGATTAATTTAGCAGCAATTTATTCGTAGTATTTAAGCTGAAAATTGGACTACTGTCGCTATCTCGTTCTGAAATTCTGATTTTTAGGCAATTATATGTTATCCTATTATCTTCGACTCGCTTTTTGTAAATTGACGCTGCTAGCGACCAGCTTACTCGCGCTCGCGCTCACTGTTCTTTACGTCCAGGCTGACGAGATCGTGGAAATGGAAACCGATCTCCACGGAATTGTCGGCAAACTCAAGGGCCCAACGCGCCAGTACGTCACAGAAGTCAACCCCGCCTCCGACGAAGGCCGACTGGCGCTCACGCGGATGCAACTCCCTCCAGGACTGAAGGCCTCCCTCTGGGCGGCTGAGCCCATGCTGGTCAATCCCGTCGCCTTCAATTTTGACGAACACGGTCGTATTTTTGTGGCAGAGACCAATCGCTACGGCACCAGTGTGCTCGATATCCGCGACTATATGTGGACGTTAGAGGACGACCTCGCCAATCGTAACCAAACGGACTTCCTCGCCAGCGTTCGCCGAAATTTCGGTGAAGCTAACGTCAAAGAACTTTCGAAGGAATCAGAACGCCTCACCTTACTTGAGGATACCAATGGCGATGGGGTGGCCGACAAATCTTCCGTTTACGCCGACAATTTCCGGGCCCCACTAGACGGGATCGCCTCCGGGGTCCTCGCGCGCCGCGGTGAAATCTGGTTCACCAGCATTCCGTCCCTTTGGCATTTTACCGGCAAAAATCAGGCCGACACCCGTACCGAACTGCACCGCGGTTACGGCGTGCGCTTCAACTTCACGGGCCACGATATGCATGGTCTTATTTTTGGGCCCGACGGCCGCATTTACTACAGCATCGGCGACCGCGGCGCCAGCGTCACCACGCAGGAAGGTAACGTCATCGAAGCCCCCGATACCGGCTCGGTGTTTCGCTGCTATCCCGATGGTTCACACCTTGAGCTTTTCGCCACCGGGCTACGCAACCCCCAATCACTGCTGTTCACGGAAAATGGTGATCTCTTCACCGGCGACAACGATAGCGATCAAGGCGATCAGGAGCGTCTCGTGCACGTAGTTGAAAATGGCGATAGCGGCTGGCGCGTAGGCTATCAACATGCCCCGCAGGATCACGCCGGCCCATGGAATGCTGAACGCCTCTGGCGCCCCCGGCATCCCTCGCAACCCGCCTACCTCCTGCCGCCGATCTGCAATATTGAGGACGGCCCTTCTGGGATCGCTTATTACCCGGGCACGGGACTCAACGCCGAGTACGCTGGCCAAATTTTCATCACGCACTTCAAGGGCAGTATTCCCCGCTCTGGTATTTATACTTACAAGCTACAGCCCGCCGGCGCTTCTTACACCGTCAAGGCGGCCGCCCCATTTCTCTCCAACGCTCTTCCCACGGATGTTCGCTTCGGTCCGGATGGCCGCCTCTATTATTCAGATTGGGCCGAAGGTTGGCCAAAATCTAAACGGGGCCGCCTCTACGCCATGTTTGATCCCGCCCACGTCAACGACCCACTCGTAAAATCCACCCAACAACTCATTGCGTCCGACTATACGAAGAAAACAACTCAGCAGCTCACCGATCTCCTCGCCCACCCGGACTGGCGCGTTCGGCTCGAAGCCCAATTCACTCTAGCCGAATCCGGAGCTAAGAGCATTCAGATTTTCAACGGCGTCGCCACTAATCCCGCGAGCGATCCCCTCGCCCGCCGTCACGCAGTCTGGGGCTTGGGCCAGTTGGCCGCAAAATTTCCTGGGGCCCTCACGGCAGTGCGCCCGCTGCTGCAAGCAGATGATGATGAAGTGCGCGCTCAGGCCGCCAAACTGCTTGGTGATTATCATGACAAGACAATGGCTGATCCCCTCATCACCGCGCTCCATGATCGCTCGGCTCGGGTGAGGTTTTTTTCAGCCCAATCACTAGGAAAAATTCACGAGGCGAGCGCCACGCCTGCACTCATTGCCGCTGTGCGCATCAATAACGATACCGACGCTTACCTCCGCCACGCGCTCGTACTCGGGCTGGTAGGCTGCGCTAGTTCAACGCAACTTGCGGCAAACGTGAATGACAGTTCGCGCGCGGTCCGACTCGCGGCCGTCTTGGCGTTGCGCCGTTTGCAGAGTCCGGCCGTGGCGCAATTTCTCACTGACCCCG
>Ga0114970_10001506_pt1 | contig 17433 bp, 16 predicted proteins | sample M_140205_XF_Meta_FD_87030 | JGI IMG/M metagenome (GOLD analysis project Ga0114970, IMG submission 87030) | Freshwater microbial communities from Lake Montjoie, Canada to study carbon cycling - M_140205_XF_MetaG | ecosystem: Environmental > Aquatic > Freshwater > Lake | place: Lake Montjoie... | reverse complement strand
AAAGTACAAAGATCGGGATATGAATGATAGCCCTGCTTTGATTCTGTTAGACCTCAAATTGCCTATTGTAGATGGCATGCAAGTACTGAAAGAAATTCGTGACAATCCCATTACCAGATCTTATATCGTTGTGATTTTAACATCCTCTAAAGAAGACCAAGATATCTTGCATGGCTATGAAATTGGAACAAACAGTTATATTCGCAAACCGGTTGATTTCAATGAATTTACGGAGGTAATTAAACAGATTGGATTTTATTGGTTGTTGCTGAATGAATCGCCACTGACCACGCATAAATAATTACTGCTATGGACTTACGTATTCTTATTGTTGAAGACGATGAAAATGACACCTGGCTTTTGCTCAGATATCTTAAAAATTCGAAATTAGATTTTACCTATCAAACGGCAGACTCTGCCGAAACTTTTGAAAAAGCCATTCAAGAAAATACTTTTGATATTATTCTTTCTGATTTTAACATTCCCGGTTTTGGTGGCGATAGGGCATTGAATTTACTAAATGAGAAAGGAATGTCCATTCCTTTTGTTTTGGTTTCCGGAACCATTGGTGAAGAAGCCGCTGTGGCCATGATGAAAGCTGGCGCAGGAGACTATGTAATGAAAGACAATCTTTCACGATTAGCGGAAGTGATCAAAAGAGAAGTAGCCGAGTATAAAACAAGAAACGAAAAAATAAAATACCAACAGAAGTCCGAAAAACTTTCCAATATCGTTGAAGCCTCACAAGAAATTGTGTGCACCTTTACCGATGATGAAAAAATAAACTATCTGAATAATTCTGCCCTCAACTTTTTTGGTTTCCATGAAATTGAAAATCATTCCTTTCAGATTTCAGATTTATTAAACACTGAAGCCTATGAATATTTCAAAACACAAATTTGCCCACAAATAAAATCGAATGGATATTGGGGTGGTGAATTAAATTTGTTAAAAAATACCAAAGTTGAAATTCCCTTTATTTTATCCATTGTAAAACATCAACAAAATATCAGCGGAGAATATTCCATCATTGCAAGAAACATTCAAGAACTCAAAGACAATGAGATTGCAATAAAAAATTCAGAAGCAGAAAAAAGCAAGCTGTTGGAAGAACTCCAAAATAGGTATGAGAGAATGATGGAATTCAATTACATTGTCTCTCACAATATGCGTTCACCCATTGCGCATGTCATGGGATTGAAAAACCTCCTGACCATACCCGATATGAGCCAGGAAGAAAAAGAAAAAATCATTATCATGATTAATGATGAGATCAAGTTATTGGATGACATCATCATCGATTTAAATGATATTCTTTCACAAAAATCTGCTATCAATGAAAAAATAGAAGCGGTTAATTTACCAGAAATCTATGAGACGGTTAAAGGAACTTTAAAAGAAGAAATCAAAAAAAGCAATGCAGAAATTCAATTTCAAATTGCATCTGAACTGCATGATATTAAATCCATTGAACCGTATATAAAAAATATTTTTTATACCCTTTTATCCAATGCCATCAAATTCAGAAATACTGAAAACCAATTAAAAATTAATATCAATATTACAAAAAAAGACGATTTGATGGTCATGACTTTCGAAGACAATGGAATTGGTTTGGATATGGAGGCACATGGCATGTATTTATTTGGGTTATACAAAAGATTTCATTTGGAATCTGAAGGCAAGGGCCTTGGATTATTTATGGCGAAAACCCAGATAGATTCGATGCGAGGAAATATCATTTGCATCAGTAATCTTGGACAGGGCAGTAAATTTATAGTGAGCTTACCGCTTAACGAATAAACAGCATACAAAATGAAATCAGCCATCCTATACGAAAAAGGTTTTTTAGATGGGATAGAAATACAAGAGAGCAGCATTCCTGATGTTCAATCTCATCAAATATTGGTTCGCGTGCAGGCCTGTGGCATGAATCCGGTAGACTGGAAAGGCGTTATATCGGGATTTTTTGAAATGCCGTATATCATCGGCTCTGATTTTTCAGGTATCATTGAAAAAGTTGGAGACCAAGTGAGTTCCTTTCATATCGGTGATGAAATAATGGGCTCGTTGGAGTGGGCAAAGCAAGGAGCCTTTGCGGAGTATCTTGTTACAGAAGAAAAATACATCACGCCAAAACCACGCAATTTAAGTTGTATAGAATCATCGGCAGTACCATTGGCTAGTCTCACGGCTTGGCAAGGCTTATTTGATCATTTGAAACTTCAATCGGGCGAAAAAATTTTAATTCAGGCCGCGGCAGGCGGAGTAGGTCTTTTTGCCTTGCAATTTGCCAAATGGGCAGGAGCCTATGTTGTGGCGGTGGCATCGGAAAAAAATGCTGCTTTTTTAAAATCTTTGGGAGCCGATGAAGTATTCGACTACAAAGAAGCCTTTTCAAAATTACCTGCTGATTTTGATGCCGTATTTGATAGCATGGCCTCTTCAGAACAGACCATACCCCTTCTTCAAAAAGGAGGAAGATACATCTCCATCACCGCCAAACCAAACCCTGAACTGGCAACAAAATATGGTATTGCGGCAAGTAATTTTTTATTCCATTCCAATGCCACCCAACTCCTTGAGATTTCAAAATTGATTGAGCAGGGTATTGTACAGATCTTTATCGACAAGACCTTTGCCTTTACAGAGGTAAAAAAGGCCCTCAAGTATCAACAAGAAGGACACAGCAGGGGAAAAAATGTTTTGGTTATTCAACACACAGCAGAATAAAGGTTTTTTGATGAGCCTTGAGGAGAATTCAGCGCAGAAATAGCGATCTGATTCGCCTGCCTATAAAATAGGTCAAAGTCAGATTCCAAAAAAGCCTTTCAAAACAAAAACGGAAAAAAAAAGTGAAAAATTTCTCCACTTTCTATTTCCGTTTCTGACATCGTACCCGGGATCGGGGTCGAACCGATACGGGCTTGCACCCACTGGTGTTTGAGACCAGCGCGTCTACCAATTCCGCCACCCGGGCATTTTTTTATAGATTCAGGCAGATAAAATACCTGAAATCCGGCTGCGAAGGTACTCTTTTATTTTGTGTTCACAAAAATATTTCTGTCTCTATTAAAATTTATTTTATCCAAACGTTAGCCCTCTTTTATTGTAAATATTTATCTTTCAAGTATTTAAATTTATTTTTGATGTCTTATCAGCTTCCCAATTGTTCAGATAATTTAATTTTGTCTTCCCATTTTCTTTTTGTACATTTGCATCCCCGTTCAGGGTGGCCTTTAGAAAGCTTATCATCGCATGGAATCGAGAGTAAAATTATTTTGTGGAACCTCCTCTGCCTATTTGGCGGAAAAAATTGCTGCTGCCTATGGGCAAGCATTGGGGGATGTAACGGTAAACCGTTTCAGCGATGGAGAGTTTTCGCCTTCTTTCAATGAGAGCGTGAGGGGATGCAATGTATTTATCATTCAATCCACTTTTTCCCCTACAGACAATCTGATGGAGCTTTTATTGATGATTGATGCAGCCAAAAGAGCTTCAGCACAAAACATTACTGCTGTTATCCCCTATTTCGGATATGCCCGTCAGGATCGCAAGGACAAACCCCGTGTGGCCATCGGCGCGAAATTGGTAGCCAATTTATTGCATGCTGCAGGGGCAACCCGAGTCATGACGATGGATTTGCATGCACCTCAGATTCAAGGCTTTTTCGATATGCCGGTAGACCATTTGGAAGCCAATTCCATATTTGCCCCCTATATCAGCCAAATTAATTTACCCAGACTAACCATTGGTGCTCCCGATATGGGTGGTACGCCAAGGGCTAGAAATTATGCAAAATATTTCAATACAGAAATGGTTATTTGCGATAAACAGCGCAAAAGAGCCAATGAAATAGAAAAGATGACCGTCATTGGGGAGGTAACAGGCCGAAACATCATTTTGATTGATGACTTGGTAGATACCGCAGGAACCCTCTGTAAAGCAGCTGAATTGCTTCTTGAAAATGGTGCCGAAAGCGTAAGGGCTTTTTGTACCCATGGTGTACTCTCAGGAAAAGCATATGACAATATCAATAAGTCCAAACTCGCTGAAATAATCATAACGGATACCTTGCCCATCCAAGAAAATGCTTCTGATAAAATTAGGGTTTTGTCAGTGGCAGATCTCTTTGCCAATGTGATTAGAAGTGTAAATTCTTTCGAGTCCATCAGCCCATTATTTATGAAAATTTAAATTAAAACCAAAAATGAAATCAATTTCAATCACAGGCTCAGTTAGAGCCAGCGTAGGAAAAAACACAGCAAGAGAAGTAAGAGCTGCAGGGAATATTCCTTGTGTACTGTATGGAGGAACTGATCTATTGCATTTTTCTGCATCAGAAGTACAATTCAAAAAACTATTGTATACCCCTGAGGTTTTTACAGTACATTTGGATATCGATGGAAAACAATTCAAAGCCGTTTTGCGCGAAGTGCAGGTACATCCTGTTTCTGATGCGATTCTTCACTTGGATTTTCTCCAAATGTTTTCAGACAAACAAGTGGTCATTGATGTTCCAGTTCATATTACAGGAAACTCTATAGGGGTTAAACAAGGCGGTAAATTAATTACCAAGGTTAGAAAATTAAAAATCAAAGCTTTGCCTGCTGATTTACCTGAATCCATTACCTTAAATGTAGATACATTGGAAATAGGAAAATCCATCAAGGTAAAGGATATCAATGTTCAGAATGTAGAAATTCTTGATAGCCCAAACAGCGTGGTAACTGCCGTACAAATTACCAGACAAGTAGCTACTGAAGCTGCTCCTGCAGGTAAAAAATAAGCCCTTTCCATTTTGAAATACCTGATTGTAGGATTGGGAAATCCGGGCGAAGAATATGCCCAAACGAGACATAATATTGGCTTTTTAATATTGGATGCTTTTGCAAAGGCATCCAATATTATTTTTAGCCCGACCCGATATGCTTGGAGTGCAACCGCGAAATACAAAGGAAGAACTTTTATCCTCATCAAGCCCACAACTTTTATGAACCTCAGTGGAAAGGCGGTACAATACTATATGCAACAAGAAAAAATTCCTATCGAAAACATCTTGGTTGTGGTTGATGATTTGGCCTTGCCTTTTGGAAGCCTTCGGATGAAAGGAAAAGGGAGTGCTGGCAGCCATAACGGACTGAGCAGCACTGAAGAATCGCTGAAAAGCATGGATTACCCTCGCTTGCGTTTTGGTATTGGCAGCGAATTTTCTCGTGGCAAACAAGTAGACTATGTTTTAGGGAATTGGAACGAAGAGGAAATGAAAAACATGCCCGACAGGATAGCGTTAGCCGTTGAAATGATTAAAAGCTTTGGTACTGCAGGCATTGGAAATACCATGACACAGTTCAACAATAAATGAGCATATACGCTGCCGCCCGCAATCAGGTAAAGAAAAACTTTATACATCCCAATTGGATATTTTTTATCAGAATTTTCCTTTTCTGCTGGTGGTTTACGGCTGTTAACGATTTGCTATCCTTTTTTCTGTATGCCCATAATTATTCTCGCGTACTTCATGGATTCGCTTTTGCCTGCTTGCTAAGCCTTCCAAGCCTTTTTATTAGACGACTCAGCAAAGCCTATTTGACTCTTTTATATATAGTACTCTGGGCCCCATCATCTCTCTTTTTTATGCATCTCCTACTTTTCAAAAGACCCATAACAGGAAACGCATATGATGTAATCTTTGAAGCGCCTCTATCTGAAGCCCTCGAATTTTTAGTGCAAAATGGCAACACCGGAAATGTTTTATTATTATTCATCTATAGCCTTATCCCTTTTCTGCTATTCATCAGAATGCCTTCTTCAAAAATATTTCCTGACAACCGCATTCGCATTCTATTTATCCTCTTGACTATTCTCCTTGCAGATGCATGGCATGCAGGGTTCAAGATAAATCATATCCGAAATGACAATTATTTTTTAGATATATTTTATAGCCATGAAGATTATATACATGAAAAAGATTTTCTAAAAAAAGAAATCGACAAAAGAAAAAAATATAAAAAAGACAACACCATCCAAAGCATTATGCCTGCTGCTATTCAGCCGGTACTCGTATTTGTAATTGGGGAATCGATTACCAAAAATCATATGCAATTGTATGGCTATGGAAGAAATACCAACAAGCTTTTAAACACCATAAAAAATAATCTCTATATTTTTGACAGTGTATTTTCTCCTTCTGCGCATACCATTCCTGCCTTGCGTAGCGCACTGAGTTTTTCGACAAGAAAAGACACCTTGCCCTTTTACAGAAAAAAGTCGATCATCGAATTGTTAAATGATGCAGGGTATGAAACCTTCTGGATTTCCAATCAAAAATCATTGGGCATCTATGAAACGCAAACATCTATTGTGGCAGGTGCAGCAAGGCATACAGAATATATCAGCGATCAGCTTTCGGCTTGGAAAAATGAATATGATGAATCTATTTTCGCGCCTTTCACACGTGCTTTAAAATCTACCTCACCGAAGAAAGCGATCTTTCTTCATCTCATGGGTGCGCATGAAGATTTCAAATATCGCTATCCTGCTGCCTACACTTATTTTGTGAATGCAAAAGGAATACAATCACCATTTGCCAAAAAAGATGCTTATAAAATCAACATCATCAACACCTATGACAATGCGATTTTGTACAATGATTTTATCGTTAAAAAAACCATAGAGCTGACATCGAAATATGCGCAAGCATCTGCCGTTCTTGCTTTTTCCGATCATGGAGAAGAGGTGTATGATGATCATGATTTATCAGGGCATGCCGGATGGGCACCCACAAAAAACATGTATGAAATACCCTTTATTCTTTGGGCCTCTGATTCGATGAAAAGAAAGAATGAATCGTTTTATACTTTGCTGAATACCTATACCCATCGAGGCTATTGCACGGAAGATTTGATTCACAGCATCATTGATTTGGGAATGCTTAGATGCAAAGATTTCGATAGCAGCAAGAGTATTTTTTCCATGTATTATCACAACAGACCGGAATATCTGATGCAGATTAAATAATCCAAAAGATGAAAAAGAAAATACAAATTCTTGTTTTTTTTCTTGGTGTTTTAGTAGTCTGGGAAATCATACGCCTCTATCCCCATTTCAAAAAATACCAACAAATAGCATCCACCCTTCCCAACTTAAAACCTATCGAATCCAATCCGACGGCAAGGTCTTTTCCTTTCCCCAAAAAAATCTGGATTCATCGGGTCAATAGCACGGAAAGAGCAAGCTATTTAGAAAGCAAATATGAGGGAATCGAAATGGATATCACCTTTGATACGCTTACCAAAACTTTTGATGTAGGCCATCCTCCTAGCCCATCGATTGGGTTGTCATTGGAAAATTTCTTTTCAAAAATTTCTCATTTGCATGCGCATTGTTTCTGGCTTGATTTCAAAAATCTTCGTGAGGACAACAAGAAAAGCGCTTGCGAAAAACTTTTGTCGCTGAGCAAGGCCATGGGCATAGAACATCGCATCATCGTGGAATCACAAAATGCAGAAGCGCTGAATATCTTTACAGAAGCGGGGTTTTACACCTCCTATTATGTTCCGGTATTTCATTTGGAGACCTCTAGCAAAGGGGATATTGAAAAAAAATATGCAGAAATACAAAGCGCATTAATACATGCAAAGGTTTGTGCGGTTTCAGGCGAAGCATCGCAGTATGTATTTCTAGAAAAATATCTTCCTCAATACGAAAAACTCCTTTGGCAACTTGATGAAAAGCACGGATTTAGTTACTATGTAACCTCTTTTTATCTGCGCCTCAAGAGCAAAGTAAAAGTCATTTTGGTGAATGAAAACAGTCCTGGGTACAGATAAAAATGCAAAGCGTTTTTTTGCGATTACACCTTAAACCCAATTTGGCTTCTTACTCTTTTTAGTACCCCTTGCGCAATCGTTCTGGCTTTGGCAGCGCCCTCAAGCAGCACCTCATCCAAAAGAGCCTGATCGCTCATATATTGATCAAATAAAATTCTTTCCTTTTCAAATTTTTGAAGAATCAATTCCAACAAGGCTTGTTTGGCATGACCATAGCCAAATCCCGGCGTGGCATACTGGGACTTCATGGTTTCAATCTGCTCCGGAGTGGCCATCAGCTTGTATAGGTTAAACACATTACAGCTAGCGGTATCTTTCGGTTGATCTATCGGTGTGCTATCGGTGAGGATAGACATCACGGCCTTTTTCAGTTCTTTGGCAGGCAGAAAAATATTGAGGGTATTGTTGTAGGATTTACTCATCTTCTGACCATCGGTTCCCGGCACAATCATTAGGGCGGCATCTATTTGGGTTTCAGGAAGTACAAAGGTCTCTCCATAGCAGCGATTGAAAGCACCAGCAATATCTCTGGCTATTTCCATGTGTTGCACCTGATCTTTCCCTACAGGCACCATATGGGCATCGTAAAGCAGGATATCTGCGGTCATCAATACAGGATAAATAAACAGTCCGGCATTAACCTCTGCCAGGCGGTCTGATTTATCTTTAAAAGAATGGGCATTGGCAAGCATCGGATAAGGCGTAAAACAGCTGAGATACCAGGTAAGCTCCGTCACTTCAGGAACATCCGATTGACGATAAAAGATATTTTTTTGGGTATCAAAGCCAAAGGCTAGCCATGCGGCGGCTACGGCATAGGTATTTTGTTTCAGCACAGAGGCATCCCGAATAGCCGTTACCGAATGCATATCGGCAATAAAATAGAGAGATTCATTCTCTTTGCTCTTGGAAAGAGCGATGGCCGGCTCGATGACAGCGAGGATATTTCCCAGATGCGGAATTCCTGTACTTTGGATACCTGTTAAAATTCTTTTCATGAACTGCAAAGTACCCATTTATTTTTGATACAAACAAATCAAATCCTTTGGGAAAACCATATTCCTGCGACCCTCATCACCCCTTTTCTTAATCGAAATATTTCATTTTCAGATTTCTTCCAAGCCTGTCGCCTCTAAAAAACAGGAGCTAGGGCAAGGATTAAAGACCCTCAAAGTATCATATATCAAAAAAAAGATTTATTTTTGAAGCATGAAGCAACTATTCAGACCTCTTCAATATCTGTGGAAGTATTTTTTCTTTCTCAATTTTGCGATTACTTTTTTGATTTTATTTCCTTTGTTTTATGTGTTTCTGAGCAGAGAAAAGTGGTTTCCCTATGTTCGAAAACTCAAATGGGTTTGGGGCAATTTGATTGTTCTTGACGCAGGTATTTTTTACTCGGTAAAAACAGAAAAAAAACTTCACAAGAAAGAAGTCTATATGTTTTGTGCCAATCACACCTCCTATTTGGATGTGGTGCTTTCTTATGTGGTGATACCGAAATATTTTCATACCATGGCGAAAGCCGAGCTCAGCAAGATTCCGCTATTTGGACTTTTTTTCAAAAAGATGAATATCCCTGTCAACCGATCAAGTATTCGGGACTCTGTAAGGGCCTTTGTAAGGGCAGGAGAAGACATCGATAAGGGCATCAGTATTTTGATATACCCCGAAGGGACTATACATCCACACGCGCCCAAATTGGGTCGTTTTAAAAACGGACCTTTCAAACTTGCCATTGAAAAACAAATAGCCATTGTGCCGGTAAGCTTTATCAATAACTGGAAAATATTACCAGATGGAAAAAACGACAAGGGACTGATCGGACGACCTGGCCTTGCCAAAGTGGTTATTCATGAGCCCATTCCAACCAAAGGAATGACACAGGAAGATGTGGATATCCTGAGCAAAAAAGTTCATGAAATTATTGAAAATACCCTACAAAAAAATCTAAAGGAATCCTTTTAAAAAATCCTTATCCATCTATTTAAGTATTCATATGTAATTCTCCTTTTCAAGATGATGAAAATCCATATAAAAGTTTTTCCTATCAGTATCAAAGTTTTCATTCTGATATTGATTGCCTTGTTGTATTTGGGCAGAGCCTTCAATCAGATCAAACCCTATCCTTCTGGTGATGGCGTTGAGTATGTGATGATGACTGAAGCACTTTATAATCACCATACACCGGAAATCAAATCAGAGGATGTGGTGTCCTTTCAAAAAGCCATCAACAAAAAAAAGAAATGGATAGAGGCCGGATATAAAACCGATGAATTCAATGCGTTGAGGTATGGCTTGGATGTCAACAAAAAAATTCCCATCAAAAAAAACTGTGGAGGCGTTTATCCTGATCCTTCTGGCAAGTATTATGGATTTCACTTTTTCTTTTACTCAATGGTTAATGTTCCCGGCAGGTGGATTGCTGATTTGGTGCATGGCAATCCCTTAAGAACCTTTCAAGTTACGAATGCATTTTTGGTTGTTATCACATGCTGTTTTTTACTTTTCTTCTCGCCCTTCAATCTTTGGTTTTCTATTTTTACGGCCATCATTTTTGCTTTTTCAACGCCCTATTGGTATTTGGGATGGGCACATCCGGAGATTCTCACCACCTGTCTGGTGAGCATGGCATGCTGGTTCTTTTTTCAGAAAAAACAATTTACAGGCATTTTTTTCATGGCCTTTGCATCCTTGCAAAACCAACCACTTGTGGTGATGCTCGTATTTATGGGATTATACATCCTCTATACCCAAGGGATAAAACAAAAAGTTTTGATGAAGCTTGGCATCGCAGCAATCATTGCCTGCTGGCCGCCTTTATTTTATTACCTGCATTTTCATAGTATGAATTTGATTAAAGATGCAGGATTTTTAAAAACAGAAGTCATCACAAGCCTTCGTGTTTTCGGATTTTATTTTGACCTCAACCAAGGCATGATTCTCGCTGCACCAATCATCCTTCCCTTGTATCTCATTCTCATTTTAAAAAAGAGTGTTGAACAAATCAAAAAAGAAATACCGTTTACACCTGACATTCTGTTGCCACTCTTTTTAATTGTCATGACTTGTATTTCCAGCAGCATGATTAATTGGAACCATGGACAGGCTGTAATCAACCGCTATGCCACTTATTTTTGTGCCATCATCATTGTTCATGCTATTTTCCTTTTAAACGATTTAAAAAACAACACGCTAAAACATGTGCTTTTTCATTATTTGCTTATTAGCCAAATGGCAAGCATTTTGTATCATGAAAAATTCAACTATAGAGATTATTTATCCAATGAGCACAAGCCCATTGCGGCCTATATTCTTGACAGATATCCTTACCTGTATAGCCCTGACCCGCATATCTTTACAAAAAGAACCTTGGGTGCCTTTTCGGATGAGATGAAAGAATCTCCCATCATTTATGCGACAAGAGACAATTGGATTACCAAAATTTTGGTTCAAAAAACAAAAATGGATTCCCTTGAGAATTTCGGATTTACAAAAAAAGAAATTCAAGATCTAAAAAATAAAATTACTTTTTATAATGGATGGGGCTATATGAATCAAGGAGAATATAATTTAAATAAAAGGCCGAATTATTATCAACAAATTAAAAAAAGAAGAAAGCGTGTCATCTTACAAAGCACGATTGATTTAATAAAGTCAACACCTGAGTGGCTGCATTTGGAAGAGAAAAAAGCCCAAGAGGGAAATTTACCTTTAGATGAATATATTCTGATAGATGCAGAATATTTATACAATGATGCACACAAGTCAAATCCGTTATAGCATGATGTTTTTTAAATTGATACGCATATCACATTGGAGCAAAAATCTCTTTCTGTTTGCGCCTCTTTTTTTCTCAGGGCAGTTCACCCATATCGAAAAAATAAGCACGCTTGTTCTCGGTTTTTTTTCTTTTTGTTTTATCTCCTCCTCCGTATATATTTTCAATGACATTTTTGATTTGAATGAAGACAAGCATCATCTGAAAAAAAAATCAAGGCCCTTGGCATCCGGAACCATTGGTGTTGGAAGGGCTGCTATCATCTCGTTTTTATTTTTTTCTGCCGGATTGATCCTGGCCTTGTCTTTACAAAAATGGTTTTTATGTATCGTGGGGATGTATGTACTTCTCAATATTGCTTACACGCTTAAATTAAAAGAAATAGCCCTTCTGGATGTGTGCATCATCGCCTTGGGATTTGTATTGCGAATATTGGCAGGAGGCATTCTTGCAGAGGTGATTGTTTCGCATTGGCTGGTGATCATGACTTTTTTACTGGCTCTCTTTTTGGCCTTTGCCAAAAGGCGTGACGATGTGATCATACTCAATAATACCGGTGAAAAAATGCGCAAGTCTATTCATGGGTATAATCTTGACTTTATCAACAGTGCAATCAGTATTCTATCGGCAGTGCTGATTGTTGCGTATTTGTTATATACAACCACTGCAGAGGTAACGGAAAGATTCGCCAACAAACCCGTATATGTTTCAGCACTATTTGTGATATTGGGTGTACTCAGGTATCTACAAATTACACTTGTCAATTCGAACAGTGGATCGCCCACACGAATACTTTTCACCGATCGTTTTATCCAGCTGGTAATTGCCGCATGGATTCTTTTCTTTGTATCCATCATCTATCTCTTCTAAGCATGATTTCCAATTCGCAGATTATAAAATATCTTTCTGAAAAAAATGCACATGCAGGCTTTATTGATACCCTGAAAATCAAATACAGGCCTATCATTTGTCCATTCGACAGGCTTTTGAAGTATGCAGAAAATGCAAAATCTGTTTATGATATTGGTTGCGGTTCCGGACAATTTTTATCGCTGGTGGCTGAATTTATTCCTTCTGTCACCCAACTGGAAGGCATTGAAATTGATGAGCGGTTGGTAAAAAATGCACAAGCCATCAATGAAACCTTCAAAGGCAAAAAGAGTCTTTTTTTTAAAACTTTTGATGGCAACAGCATACCCGAAAGTATTGCCGATTATGAAATTGTTTATCTCATCGATGTGATGCATCATGTACCCAAAAACAAGCAAGAAAAGTTTGTTCATGAAATATACCAGAAGATGTCAAAGGATTCGATCTTGGTATTCAAAGACATTAACCTAGCGCATCCTTTTGTGATTTTCAACAAATTGCATGATCTTGTCTTTTCAGGAGAAACAGGCAGAGAGCTATCCTTTACAAGAGCAAGCGAACTTCTTCAGCAAGCAGGATTTCATGTTATAGAATCGTTTAAGCAAACCGTATATATGTACCCGCACTATTTTATCATTTGCAAAAAATGAGTACAAAAACACTTGTCTTATTTGATTTTGATGGCACCATAACGCAATCTGATACCTTTCCGATGTTTCTTCGGTATTACTTGGGGCCAATGATTTATCTGAAGGTTTTGGCATTGCTGCCCACGCTGTTGTTCTATCTTTTGAAAATCATTTCAGCAGAAAAAGCCAAGCAAAGTATTTTATCCCATTTCTTCAAGCATGCAAGCAAAGAAAAACTCGAGGAAAAGGGTGCTTCATTTATTGAATGGCTGCATCTTCGTGGGGAAATAAAGGAAGATATGCTAAAAAAAATCCAATTCTATAAAGCAGCATCTGCTGAAGTAGCGGTGGTTTCAGCATCGCCGGATATATGGATTCGTGCATTTTGTCAAAAGCATCAACTTACCTGCATCTGCACAGAAATGGAATATACCGATGGCATTTTTTTAGGAAAATTAAAAACACCAAACTGCAACAAAGACGAAAAAAAACATCGCATCCTTCAAGCCTATCGCCTAGCTAATTTTAGCCCCATCATTGCGTATGGGAACTCTTCAGGCGATGATGCCATGTTGAGCATTGCAGATATTCCCAAGAAGGTATAAACCAAATTTTTCCTGTCCACATTTTTGGTCCAAAAAATAGGGCACAAAAAAAATCGCCCCAAAATATTTGAGACGATTCTCTTTGAAATTCAAACAATAATTAACAATTAACAATAGGATTCGAAAGCGGCGCTGAGGTTTTCAGCGATCATGCCAGCAGAGCTGCCTTCAATATGATGACGTTCAAGAAAATGTACGAGTTTACCATCTTTAAACAAAGCGACGCAAGGTGAAGAAGGAGGAAAAGGAGCAAAAAACTTTCTAGCTTCTGAGGTGGCTTCTAAATCCTGACCTGCAAAAACGCTATATAGTTTGGAAGGCTTTTTTGTGCTACCCAAAGATTGTACAACACCGGGGCGAGCACTTCCTGCCGCGCAGCCGCAAACAGAATTGACTACTACCAAAACCGTTCCTTCATTTCCTGGCAAAGCCACAGATACTTCATTGGCATTTTTCAGTTCTTCAAAACCCACGGAGGTCAGCTCTTGTCTCATTGGGGCACACAATTGTTCCGGATATGGCATTTTATTTTATTTTTTTAGATTCGTAATTAGACCGCAAAGATAAGGAATTTTCGACTGCTTTCCAAATTCATTGCCTAACAAAATGAAAATGAATCCATTATACAAAAATAAACCCAGGTATTTTGTATGCATCGCTGTATTTTTGATTGAAATTTTTATCCTACTTTTGCCATAAATCCTTATCCTTTACTATGAAAAAACATCTTCTGACCATCGCCCTCCTTCTGTGCTCATGTATTGTATTGCAAGCACAAACCAAACTGATTGAAAAAGTAAGCCGCCAGGCGGATGAAATCATCATTCCATACGAAAAATACCAACTACCCAATGGGCTCACCCTGGTGATCCACGAAGACCATTCAGACCCGATGGTGCATGTGGATGTAACCTATCATGTGGGATCGGCAAGAGAGACGCCGGGAAAGTCAGGATTTGCGCATTTCTTTGAGCACATGATGTTCCAGGGCTCAGAGCATGTTGCTGATGAGGAACATTTTAAAGTGGTATCAGAAGCCGGAGGAACACTCAACGGCTCAACCACGAGTGATCGAACCAATTATTTTGAAACCCTTCCGGTAAACCAGCTTGAAAAGGCACTGTGGCTTGAAGCGGATCGAATGGGTTTTTTATTGGATGCTGTAACCCAGAAAAAATTTGAAAACCAAAGATCTACTGTTAAAAATGAAAGGGGACAAAATTATGACAACAAGCCCTATGGGCTGATCCATGAAAAGGTTGCTTCTGCCATGTACCCCACATCCCACCCCTATGCATGGCCTACCATTGGCTATCTAGAAGATTTGGACAGAGCGGATGTGAATGATTTGAAAAGGTTTTTTATGCATTGGTATGGCCCCAACAATGCCGTATTGACCGTTGCCGGCGATGTACAAACACAGGAAGTTATCAAGCTCGCAGAAAAATATTTTGGTCCCATCAAAAGAGGCCCTGAAGTGCGTATGCCGGAAGTCCCCAAAAGTGTGGTGCTGAATGAAGACCGCTATATTTCTTATGAAGACAATATTCGTTTTCCGATGTTGCGCATTACTTATCCAACGGTTCCCAACAGACATTTTGACGAGGCCCCTTTAGATATCCTTTCCGATATTTTAGGTGGAGGAAAAAATTCCATTTTATATAAAACCCTCATCAAATCACAAAAAGCCATCAATGCCAATGTTTCGCATCCTGCGCAGGAATTATCGGGTTTATTCACCGTTACCATCCTTCCCTTTCCAGGGGTGAGCATGGGTGAAATGGAAAAAATGACACATGAAGCCTTTGAAGAATTTGAAAAAAAGGGCGCTACAGATGATGACCTGCTTCGGTACAAAGCCAGTTATGAGGCACAGCTGATTAACTCTTTATCGAGCATCAGCGGAAAGGCATCTATGCTTGCATCCTACCAGACCTTTACCGGAAATCCGGGATACATTAGCGAGGAGATGAAAAGATATCAATCCGTTACCAAGGCAGATATTATGCGTGTTTACAACAAATATATCAAAGGGAAGCATGCGGTTATCCTGAGCGTTTATCCGAAAGGGAAATCAGAAATGGTGGCATCCAAAGACAACTATACAACGCCTTCAAGACTCATCGTACAAGAAGATGAAAAAACAAATGCCTATACCTACCAAAAAGCTGTTGACACCTTCGACAGAAATAAAAAGCCTGAAAGTGGTGCCAATCCGGTGATACATGTTCCAGATTTCTGGCAAGAAAATTTTCCCAATGGATTGAAGATTATTGGATCTAAAAATACAGAGGTACCATCCGTAACCCTACAAATTTCTATTGAAGCCGGACATCGCATCGAATTAAATTTACCCGGCAAGGCAGGTATTTCAAAGCTTACTGCCGATTTGATGAATGAGTCCTCGATAAAATATAGCAGCGAGCAGATGAACGACCTGCTTGAAAAACTTGGCAGCTCTATTTCGGTGAGTTCAGATCAGCAATTTATTACCCTTACCATTTCAACACTTGTTAAAAACCTAGATGCCACACTGGCATTGGCAGAAGAAAGAATTTTTCATCCGCTGTTCAGCGAAGAAGATTTCAATCGATTAAAAAAACAGCAATTGGAAGGCATTGCCAATCAGTCTACACAGGCTGTTGTTATTGCCAACAAAGCCTTTAACAGAATCTTATATGGAGAAGGCAACATCATGTCCGTTCCTGCAATGGGAACAGAAAGCAGCGTGGGGTCTATCACCCTTGAAGATGTAAAAAGTTTTTATGCCACTTATTTTTCGCCAAGCATTTCAACACTGGTGGTGGTAGGTGACGCAGATAAAAATCAAATTGTTTCGAAGCTTGGTTTTTTAAGAAGCTGGAAAGGCAAAACCGTTAAGATAACGGAATCACAATCCTATCCGGAGATTGATAAAACAAGAATTTATTTGGTTGATAAAGAAGGCGCTCCACAGTCTGAAATCCGTGTAGGATATATAGCGCTGCCATATGATGTCACTGGTGAATTCTATACCGCAAACCTGATGAACTTCAACTTAGGAGGCGCTTTCAATAGTCGCATCAATTTAAATTTAAGAGAAGATAAAGGATGGACTTATGGAGCACATTCTTATTTTTCTGGCGACAGATGGGCAGGGCCCTTCCTTGTATCCACAGGCGTGCGCGGCAATGCAACAGATTCTTCTGTGGTGCAAATCATGAAAGAACTGCAGGATTATCAATCCAAAGGAATCACCGATGAAGAGTTGTCATTCACAAAAAAATCTATCGGACAAAGTGATGCTTTAAAATATGAAACCCCAGTGCAAAAAGCATCCTTTCTAAAAAGAATTGTCATGTACAACTTGGATAAAAATTTTGTTGACAAACAAAATGACATTTTAGAGAAGATGACAAGAGCAGAAATCAATGCGATAGCCAAGAGCAAGCTTCCTACCGACAAAATGGTTATTGTTGTGGTAGGCGACAAGAAGAGCATCCAACAAAAGCTTGCAGGCCTGCCTTATGAGGTGGTAGAACTCGATAAAGAAGGAAAACCGATACAATAAGAAACCATTTAGTGAGAGAAAAAAAGCAGGAAAGCGGTCTATTCAGACCGCTTTTTTTTGAAATATGCTTTCAGTAAGTCAGCACATTCATTGGAGAGCACGCCTGCGGTGACGAGGGTTTTGGGGTGAAGAGCAGGATGTTGTGGTGCATGCATGCCTCTTTTTT